>Ga0224502_10000166_pt1 | contig 20313 bp, 9 predicted proteins | sample SF_Oct11_sed_USG_5_FD_169104 | JGI IMG/M metagenome (GOLD analysis project Ga0224502, IMG submission 169104) | Sediment microbial communities from San Francisco Bay, California, United States - SF_Oct11_sed_USGS_13 | ecosystem: Environmental > Aquatic > Marine > Sediment | place: USA: California... | reverse complement strand
GGAAAGACAGCACGTACATGCTCTACCAGCTCGTGCGCGTATACGGTCTGCGACCGCTCGTGTTCACGCTCGACAACGGCTATCTTTCCGAGCGCGCGCTCGCAAATGTCCGCCTCGCTTGCGACGATCTGGGTCTCGATGTCGAGGTCGGCAGAACGCCACACATGGCGGCGATCTTCGCCGACAGCTTGCGTCGTCATTGCAACGTGTGTCACGGCTGCTTCAAGACGATCTATACGCTTAGCATGACAAGGGCGCATGAACTCGGCATCGATACGATTGTGACCGGGCTTTCCCGCGGTCAACTCTTTGAAACGCGCCTGGCGGACACGTTTCGCGCCCGGCAGTTCGACCCGGAAGAAATCGATGCGCTCGTCAAAGACGCACGGCGCGTCTATCACCAGGTAGACGATGCGGTGCGCGATCTGCTCGATACCCGCATCTTCGACGATAGTACTGTCATCGACGAGATCGATTTTGTCGATTTTTACCGTTATGTCGATGTCGAGCTGGCCGAAGTCTACGACTACCTCGATAAGGCAACCGTGTGGCAGCGCCCGGAGGATACCGGGCGCTCAACGAATTGTCTGATCAATGACGTGGGAATCTATATCCACAAAAAGCAGCGTGGCTATCACAACTACGCGCTGCCTTACAGTTGGGACGTACGCCTGGGGCACAAGCAGCGCGATGCTGCGGTCGATGAACTGGATGACGATATCGATGAGCCTCGGGTGCGGCAAATACTCGAAGAGATCGGCTACGACGAAACCGGGGCCGGGGAGTTGAGCGATCAGCGACACCTTGTCGCGTACTACGTTGGCGAGCCTGGACTAACGCAGGCGTCAGTCCGCCAGTTTCTGTCTGACTACTTGCCATCGGCTGTCATTCCGACGTACCTGGTTTCGCTCGACGCGCTGCCGTTAACGGCAAACGGAAAACTGGATCGCCGAGCGTTGCCCGCCCCGACGAACCCCGGCGGGGCACTCGACAGCAGTTACGTCGAGGCCACAACGGCCCTGCAAAAACAGCTCGTCTCGATATGGCAAAACCTCATGAACGTAGACCGGATCGGCATCGACGACAATTTCTTCGAGCTGGGCGGCGACTCGGTAATGAGCATACAGATTACGGCGATGGTGAATGCGCTGCGCTGGCAGATGGCGCCGACCCAGCTGTTCAAATTTCCAACCATACGGCTTCTGGCCGAAGATCTCGAGAGCGGGACCGAGACGCCAACTGTGCTCCCTGCATCCGAGCCATCGATCCTGGTTAAAGAACAGGATCGCGAACAACTGGAGATATTGTTGGGTCCCGTCGCGCCGCGACTCGAGGACGCCTACCCCCTGTCGCCGACCCAGGCCGGTATGCTATTCCAGACCTTGTCGGCCGAGCAGAAAGGTGTTTACGTCGGCCAGGCTCGCTGGACGTTATCGGGACGCGTCGATGTCGAGCGACTGTGCAGCGCTTATGAAGACCTCGTCATCGAGCATCCGGTACTACGTAGCCGCGTCCTGTGGAACGGTCTTGGCGAGCCGATGCAGGTGACCGGTGACTGGGGTCCGCCCGACATCGTGAGGCTGGAATGGAGTGGGCGTTCGTCCGCAGAGATCGCCACCGGCCTCAAAAGGCTGATGCACGATACCTGGAGGCAAGGATTCGACTTGGAGCGCGCCCCGGCTGTGCGGCTGACTGTTGTCGTCGAGTCCGCAGAGCTCACCCACCTGCACTGGGCGACGCATCATATGCTGCTTGATGGCTGGTCGGCACAGATGTTGCTCGCTGAGTGGCTCGAGCGTTACGAGGCGCTCGCGGCGGGCGTGGATTTCCACCGCCCGCAAGGCTGCGCCTACCGTGACTTTATCGCGTGGGTACGGAGCAAGGATGAGCAACAGAGTCGACAATTCTGGACCAGGTATCTCGACGGCCTCGATTCGGGCACGAAACTGCCACTGGGACTACGAGGCGCCTCACCATCCATCGTGCGACGCGAATGGGATTTGCGGCTATCCGAAGAAGGGTCGGCTGCACTTCGCCAGTTGGCTAGCGGGACCCGTGTTACGCTGAATTCGGTGTTTCAGGGGGCCTGGGCGCTTCTTCTGAGTCGTTATTGCGATCGGCCCGATGTCGTATTCGGCGCCACGTTTTCCGGGCGCAATGGCGACCTCGCCGGTATCGATCGGGCGATCGGCCTGCTGATCAATACGCTCCCGATCCGGCTGAACGTCGACGAGGAAAAGGGTATCTCGGAATGGCTGGGCGAGGTCCAGGCCAACCTGCTCGCGGTCAGCGAGTTTGAGCATTCTTCGCTCGCCGAAGTGCAGGCCGTCTCGCCTCTCGGGCCCGGAGGAGAGCTATTTGATTCTATCGTAGTGTTCGAGAACTACCCGGTGACTCCATCCCATAACCGTGCGGGCGTTGTCACGGGGCGGGCCAGGTTCGAAACACCGAGTCACTATCCTCTTGCCTTGCTTGTCTTCCCGGACGAGCAGCTCCGCATACAGCTTGTCTACGACGAGGCGCGATTCACACCTGCCCAGGTCGAGCGGCTCGGTTTGCATCTGGAGACCCTGCTGATCGGTATGGCCGCCGATAGTGCCGCCTCGATTCGGGACCTGTCGATGCTGGCGCCAGTTGAACAGCCAGCCCCGTCCGGCGATGCGTACTCTGCGCCGCAGTCCGATGCCTCGCCCTGCCTTCACGAATTGGTAGCCGACAGCGCGGCGGCCGCCGCGTCGGCGATCGCGATTCGCTGCGGAAAGGAGCAACTCGACTACGCGACCCTCGATGCTCACGCTGATTTTATCGCGAGCAAGCTCATCGAAATGGGCGTCCAGCGCGGCGACCGGGTCGGCTTGATCGCATCACGCACACCACTGAGTATCGCGGGCTTACTCGGCATACTGAAGGCGGCGGCCGCTTTCGTACCGCTGGACCCCAAGGCACCACCTGCGAGAATTGCCGAGATCGTGGCTGATGCACGCATTGGCACCGTGCTGAGTGATCGTCCGGCGGATGTGCCGTGCGATTGCAGGCTTTTCGAGCTCGCCGAACTGATCGCGGACACGCATCCGAGCCCGCGGCTGCCACCAGCGCGCGTTGACGCGGACGAGCTTGCCTACGTGCTCTACACGTCGGGTTCTACCGGTCGCCCCAAGGGGGTCATGGTGACCCACCGCAACATCGTAGCCTCGACACTGGCGCGCTTGAATTACTACCCGGGGCGCGTGCAGAGTTTCTTGCATGTCTCTCCATTGGCCTTCGACAGCGCAATGGCAGGCCTGTTCTGGACGCTGGTCGACGGCGGCGCCGTTGTGTTCCCGGAGGCTGATGACGAACAGGATCCTGCGTACCTGTTGGAATTGATGAAGCGGCATCGCGTCACCCACGTATTGGCGTTACCACGGTTCTATGACGCGCTCCTGGAAGTGGCTGACGAGAATGGCATCTCGAGCCTGCGTATCGCGATCGTCGCCGGTGAGGCCTGCCCGCCCGATCTTTTTGCCCGGCATCGAGTCAAGACTGTCGCCTGTACGCTCTACAACGAATACGGGCCGACAGAAGCGACCGTCTGGAGCCACGTCTTCAGGTTCCCGGACGATTTCGACGCGCGGCGCGTACCTATCGGCGATCCCATCGGTCAAATGCGTCATTTCGTCGTGGATCGACGGCTTCGGCCCGTGCCCGTCGGAGTACCGGGCGAGTTGCTGCTCGCCGGCCCGGGGTTAGCAAAGGGTTACCTTGGTCAGGAAGCGCTGACGCGGGAGAGGTTCCTGCAACTGCCCGGGGAAGGAGGTCTGCCCGCCGGTTTACGCTGCTACCGCACCGGAGACCGTGTGCGAATACGCGAGGACGGCGGTCTCGACTTCCTCGGCCGTGTGGATCACCAACTTAAGATTCGTGGTTTCAGGGTAGAGCCACAGGAGATCGAAATTGCGTTGACGGGCCACCCCGCTATCCTGGCTGCCGCCGTCGTCGAAACGCCAGACGAACCCGGCGTGCGCCGCCTGATCGTCGGCGTATACGAAGCGCTCGAATCCCTGGCCAGCGATGCACTGCGCCGCCTGGTCTCGGACGCGCTTCCGGATTACATGGTGCCCGATCGCTTTCAGCGCATGGACAGCTTGCCAAGGTTATCGAACGGCAAGATCGATCGCAGTCAGCTGAGCCAGGTGCTCAAGTTCGAAACGGACGCGGCGAGCGAATACCATCCGCCGCAGTCAAGTCTAGAGGCGCAATTGGCAGAGATATGGGCGACGGTGCTCAAGGTCGAACGGGTTGGTCGCAATGACAACTTCCTGGACCTGGGCGGTGACTCGATCCTGGCGCTTCAGGTGGTATCGCGGGCACGTCGTTACGGCATACGGGCGCGGCCGAGAGATGCATTGGGCGCGCGGTCCCTAGCGGCATTCGCAGAGATATGCACAGAAACCGTTTCGGCAGGCTTCGAGCCGGTTGAGCATAAAGGCCAACTTGCGCCAATCGAGCATTGGTTTTTCGAGCTTGACAGGGACGGCTACGACAGGTGGAACATGTCAGCGTTGCTGAAGCTTCGGGAAGGCGTTGACCTCCCGCGTCTGCAGGAGGCATTGCAGAGCGCCTACGATCGCCATTCAGCCCTGCGGACACCGTTCATTGCCTCCGAATCCGGCTGGTCGAGAGGTACTCCGGTCGCGCCCGGGCGGTTGATTATCGATCAGATTCGCCTGCCCGGTACTCCGGCCGACCTCGACGAGACAGCCGTGCGAGACTGCATTGCGGAGCTGCAAGCATCGCTGGATATACGGGCCGGACGTCTGGTCAGGCTCGCCGCGCTGCAATTCGCGAGGGAGGACTGGCTGGTCGTGATAGTTCATCATCTCGCGATGGATGCTGTCTCTTGGAGCATTCTCCTCGACGAGGTCGATTACGCCTATACCAATTCGCAAAGTGTTCCGGGCCCGGCATCAGGCAGCGTAGAATTCGCGACCTGGGCCGCGCTGCTGTCCGAGTCCACGGCAGCCGGGTACTTCGACCCCGAGTTCGATTATTGGACTGGCCAGCGGTGGGACGTTGCGGCTCGGCAGGTGCGGGCGGTCGATGCGCACATGAACGTCGAGGCGGCGAGTGGCCGGGTGACGGAGGCGGTCGCTGCCGAATTGACGGAGAGGCTGCTCGTCCATGCCGGTGAACGCTCGGACCTGAGTGTCGAAGTGCTGCTATTGGCAGCAATGACCCGAGCGCTGTCTCGCGGCCTGGATCTCGATGCGGTCCTGATCGGCATGGAGTCGTACGGCAGGCACGATCTCGGCAGCGGCGTCGATCTTTCGTCTGTCATCGGTTGGTTTACGGCAGCGTATCCGTTGCTCGCGGACCTCGACGGATGCGGCGACCTGGCGGCCGACCTCAAACGGATCAAGCACGCACGCCAGTCCGTGCCGAATAACGGCGTCGGATTCGGTGCACTCAAGTATCTGCACCCGGACGATACGGTACGTGCGCGGATGGCGACGGTGCCCGAGCCGCATTTCGGTTTCAATTACTTCGGCAGGCTCGATCCCGGCGCCGAGAGCTCGGTCTTCACTGGTTTCGAGGGGCCGCTGCCATTCGGCAGACCGCCACAGGCAACGCGACCGTATGCGCTCGAGCTGATAGCCGAGCATCGTGGTCCCGGCCTGTTATTTCGCTGGGACTTCAGCCCAAATATCTATGACGCGAATGAGGTATCGGCGCTTGCGAAAGCGACGACCGCAGAACTGCGCGCGATTGCCGATTTGCTCGACTCGGATTCCACTTTTTTGACGCCATCCGACTTTCCGTTGGCAGGCCTTGATCAGAGTGAACTGGACGATCTGCTCGGCGATGAATGAGCGCAAACTCGACAGGCGCAATGTCGGGGATATCTATCCGCTGACGCCACTCCAGGAAGGAATACTGTTCCACAAAGAGCTCGAGCCGGAGTCGTCGCTTTACTGGAACAGGCTGGCGCTTACGATCTCGGGTGATCTTCGCCCGGACCTCTACCGGCAAGCCTGGCAGCACGTCGTCGACCGCCATCCTGTCCTGAGGACGGGGTTCGTGCGAAGCAAGTCCGGGCGTGCTCTACAGGTCGTGCACAAAACCGCAGAGATCGACTGGCACTATGAAGATTGCGCGAACGCGTCGCAGGACGATGTAGCACGCCGATTGAGCGAACTCCGCGAGTCGAATGATCGGCGGCCGCCGGAGTTGAACCGGCCGCCCCTCATCCGGGTAGTCCTGGTTCGTGTCGATGCATCCGATTACCGACTGTTGTGGTGGCAACACAATATCGTTCTCGACGGCTGGTCCTGGCCGATCGTGTTGCGGCGCGTCTTCGAAGCCTACGAGGATCTCTCGCAGAGCCGGGCGCCGGGCCGATACTCGGGACCTGAGTTTGCCGAATACCTGGCCTGGATGGCCGAACAGGACAGCGAAGCCGCAAAAGCATACTGGGCGGACTACCTCGCGGGGTGCAGCGATCCTGTGCGAGTCGCCGCCCGGCACGATTCGGTCGACGATGGAGCCCCGGGGCGCTGCCGAACCGTTGTCTCGACAGCAGACAGCGAATGCATCCGGCGCTATGCGAAGGCGCAACGCATAACCGCGAACACGCTGATCCAGGGTGCCTGGGCGCTCGCACTAGGTACCGAGACGGCGAGCGCTGACGTTCTCTTCGGGGCAGCACTAGCGCTCCGAAACGCTGATATAGACCGCATCGAGGACATGGTCGGTATGACGCTCGCGACCATTCCGATGCGGGTGCACGAGGATGCGGCCTCCACGATCGGAGATTGGCTGCGCGCGCAACAGGCACGATTTCAGGAGTCAATTCAGCACGCCCATCTGCCGCTCACCGATATCATGACCTGCGGCGAATTCTCGGGTGGTGAGACGCCTTTCGAGTCGGTAGTCGTCTTCGAGAATTTCCCGTTCGATACCGGGATTACCGGCGGATGCACATCGTTAGAGGCCGGTGACCTCGAAGCGAAGGAGGGAACACAATTCCCACTGACTTTGCTGGTGCTCCCGCTGGAGAAATTCACGTTCGAGTTGACCTATAAGCGTGACCGGATCGACGATGATCGCGCCCAGCGAATCTTCGACCGCTTCCTTCGCATCGTCATGACGATCACCGCAGATGACGCGGCGACAGTCGGCGGATTGGACAGGCTTCTGCCGGGAGAGCGAGATCAGGTGCTGGCTCATCTCAGGGGGCCCTCAACAGAACGAAGGTGCGGATCGACCCTCGATCTGATCGCGGCAAAAGTCCGGCAATGCGCATCCCGTTCCGCGGTGGTATTCGGATCGTCCGAAGTGACCTACGGGGACCTCTGGGTCTCCTCGCGAGCCGTCGCAGATGCGCTAACGACCAGGGGTATCAAGCCGGGCGACCTCGTGGGCATCGGGTTGCAGCGGTCCGCGGACATGGTTACTGCCATCCTCGGCGTCTGGCAAGCCGGTGCCGCTTACGTGCCGCTCGATCCGGCGCTGCCGGCCGCCAGGATCGAGACTATAGCAGGGCAGGCTGAACTTGAACTGATCGTTACCGATACTGCCTCCGCCGGTCAGTTCGCAGATTTCGGCACACCGCTTGCCGGAACAGACGAGCTGATTGCGGCCGGCGACCCGGATCGTCGCGGCGACGGATGGGTCAGCAATCCACGCGCGTACGTGATGTTCACATCTGGGTCGACCGGCGTGCCAAAAGGTGTGGAGGTCCTGCACGACGGTGTCGTTAACCTTCTGGAGTCCATGCAACGTGAGCCGGGTTGCAGCGAACACGATCGGTTGCTCGCGGTTACGACGTTAGCGTTCGACATTTCGGTACTCGAATTGTTTCTACCGCTGATCAGCGGGGGTACAACGATCATTGCCGAGGCCGAGGCCGTGTACGACGGCAAAGAACTTTCGGAACTCCTCGAACGATCGCGTGCAACGCTGATGCAGGCAACCCCCTCGGCCTGGGCCATGCTCCTGCAGTCGGGGTGGGCCGGGACTCCCGGTCTCAAGGCGCTCTGCGGAGGCGAGCCGATGGGCGCGCAACTGGCCAAAGCGCTGCTTCCTCGCGTAGCGAGCCTGTGGAACCTTTATGGCCCGACCGAGACGACGATCTGGTCGACGTGCGCCAGGATAAGAGACGGCAATGCCGTGCAGATCGGCGCTCCGATTGCGTATACGGAGCTCAGGGTACTCGACCCGTCGAATCGCGACGTGCCGTTTGACGTTGTCGGAGAACTCTATATCGGTGGGCGGGGCGTGAGCGGCGGCTACCTGGACAACCCGGAACTCACGGCGGCTCGATTCGTCGATCTCGACCTGCCTCAATCGGACGAGCGTCGCTGGTTCAAGACTGGCGACCTGGTCTCTCTGTCCGCGGACGGTGAGCTGCGCTTCCATGGCCGGGTCGACACCCAGCTCAAGGTGCGCGGTTTCCGCATCGAGGCCGGTGATATCGAGAGTAACCTGTTGGGCGCGCCGGGGGTCAGGTCGGTCGCCGTGACCAAGCGCACGGCCCCCGGCGGCGATGACCGGCTGGTGGCGTTCGTGGTTCCATCGGAGCAGCAGCCCATCGATGCCATGGAGCTGCGCTACTACCTCCGCGAGCGGCTGCCGCGGTACATGATCCCGCAACACTTCGTGGCCATCGATGCCCTGCCACTGACGCCGAACCGCAAGATCGACTACCGGCGTCTGCCGCAGCTTGGCGGGGACGTCGCCGGCAGCGGCAAGGGCAGGCCGCCACGGACGGCGAACGAGAAGCGCGTCGCGGTAATCTGGCGCGAGCTGTTGGGCGTGGACGCGGTCTCGGCTGACGACAACTTCTTCGAGGTTGGCGGTCATTCGCTGCTGCTCGCGAGGTTGGCGCGACGCATGGAGCTTGCGTTCGAGCGTGAGTTCAGGCTTGCGGATCTGCTTCGCGCCGCCACGGTTGCAGGGCATGCAAAGCTCGTCGATGGTGAGGTCCGTGAGCGACGCAAGGAGATTGCCATTGCGGCCGATCGGGACCGATTCCCGATGTCGTCGATCCAGAAGCGGTTGTGGTTTCTGGAGCAGTTCGAGGCAGCGGCGGGTGTGCACAACATCGTAGCCGTGTATCGCTTGCAGCCCGATGTTGAGCTGGATCGATTGCGCCAGGCATTTACCGAACTTGCGTTGCAGCACGAGATTCTGCGCACGGTCTTCATGTCGGGGGCAGGCGAACCGTTCCAGAGAGTGCTCGATGAAGGAGCCGTCGACTGGACTCGAGAGACGCTGGACGACCGTAGCACTCTCGAGCAGCGGTTGGCCGGCCGCGCCGCGCAGGGCTTCGATCTTGGCGCGAAGCCGCCCTGGCGGGTTTACGTGGCGCAGTTCGAGGGCGAGAGCTGGTTGCTGCTTGCTGTTCATCACGTGCTGCTGGATGCAGAGTCGCTGCGGTTGCTGCTTGACGAGGTTGCGGCGCGCTACGAGGGCAGGCAGTGCGCAGCGGATGTCCTGCAGTACGGTGATTTTGCTGCCTGGCAGCAGGCACGTCTGGAGTCCGGGGAGTACGATGACGGGCTTGCCTTTTGGACGTCGGAACTGAGCGGGTCACTGCCGGTGTTGCAGTTCCCGAGCTTTGCTGCGCGGCCACCGGAGCAGAGTTTTGCCGGCGATACGCGTTCGTTGACACTCGATGAGGCGCTGGTGCGATCGATTCGCGGACTCGCGGCCGATCGCGGCACCTCGGTGTTCAATGTATTGATTGCTGCCTATTGTGCTGTGTTGCTCCGGTACTGCCGCCAGGATGCGGTTGTTGTCGGTACGCCGGTCGGGACGATCCGCTATGAGATCGGCGCTGATGCCGCCCTGGGCCCGTACATCAACACGGTGGCCTTGTACGTAAGTCCTGAGTCCGAGGCGTCGTTCAGTGCGCTAGTCGATGATGTCAGCGCGAAGAGCGCGGCTGCAATCAGGCACGCCGATGTGCCGTTCGAGGAGATCGTTCGCTCGCTGAAGCTGCCGGTGGATGTGAGCCGCACGCCGGTATTCCAGACGCTGTTTGCCTATGAGTCGGACACGGCGTCGCATCGACTTCCGGGTATCTGCGCGGCGCCGGAGGCGGTGCCATGGACACGCGCCCGCACGGACATCGCGTGCTGGGTGATGGAGCACGAGGCGCAGATCCGCATTGCAATCGAGTACGCAACGGCGCTGTTTGCCGCGTCGGTCATCGACGGCTTCCTTGCACATCTGCAGAGCTTTCTCGAAGCCGTTTGCGCCCAACCCGATTGCCACTGGCGGCGTGTGCCGATTCTTTCAGATGACGAAGTCGGCGACATGATCGGTCAGCGTCGCGACCCGACGACGAGCCTGGGCGCTTCGATACCGATGCTGATCCAGGACGCGTGCGATGCGCATCCGGAACGAGTTGCGGTATCGGATGCCGAGCACATACTGACGTATCGCGAGCTTGGTGAGCGCAGTCAGCGGATTGCAGCAGGTCTCAACGAACGCGGTATTGTCCGCGGCGACATCGTTGGACTGTCTGTTGCCAGAACAGCGCGACTGCCGGTTGCCCTGCTGGGCATTCTGAAAGCCGGGGCGGCTTATACGCCGCTCGACCCCGACTTTCCCGCAACGCGTCAGCGCCATGTGCTCGAGAACTCTGGTGTGCGCTACATAGTGACTGACTCGTTTGCAACGGCGGAAACGGACGTGGTGTATCTGGATCTGGACGCACTCGAGTCGGCGGATGCATCGGATACCCCGGTTGCGGTCGCGGAGACCGATCTTGCCTATGTCATGTACACGTCCGGATCCACCGGGCTGCCGAAGGGTGTTGAAGTCAGCCATCGGGCCGTGGTCAACCTGCTGGCCGCCTTCCAGGGGTTGACATCGATCGACTCGGACGACGTGTTTGCGGCCGTAACGACGATCTCTTTCGATATCTCGGTGCTCGAACTGCTGCTGCCACTCAGTGTCGGCGCCAGGCTGCATGTCGTCGACGAGCAGACCTCGTCGGACGGTCGGCGACTGGCATCCGAGATCGGGCTTAGCGGCGCAACGCTGATGCAGGCTACGCCGGCAACCTGGCAGATGCTGGTCGATGCCGACTGGCGGGGCACGCCCGGCCTGCACATTCTGTGTGGCGGCGAAGCGCTGCCTCTGTCGCTGGCCAAAGCGCTCAAAACGCGCTGCAAGCGCCTGTGGAACGTCTACGGCCCGACCGAGACCACCGTATGGTCCAGCCTCTCCGAGGTGCCGGCTGATCCGCAGAGCATTGTCATCGGCACAGCGATTCGCAACACGCGCCTGTACGTGCTCGATGAAGGGCTCGGGTTGGTACCGGTTGGCGTCGAAGGCGAGATCTTCATCGCCGGCGACGGCGTTGCATTCGGCTACCGTGGGCAGCCCGATCTCACCGCCGAGCGCTTCCTGCCCGATCCCTGGCACCCGGGTGAACGGATGTATCGTACCGGCGATCTCGGCCGCTGGCTGCCCGACGGCAATCTAGAGCATCTTGGTCGCCTTGATTCTCAGCTCAAGGTGCGCGGTTTCCGCATCGAGGCCGGTGATATCGAGAGTAACCTGTTGGGCGCGCCGGGGGTCAGGTCGGTCGCCGTGACCAAGCGCACGGCCCCCGGCGGCGATGACCGGCTGGTGGCGTTCGTGGTTCCATCGGAGCAGCAGCCCATCGATGCCATGGAGCTGCGCTACTACCTCCGCGAGCGGCTGCCGCGGTACATGATCCCGCAACACTTCGTGGCCATCGATGCCCTGCCACTGACGCCGAACCGCAAGATCGACTACCGGCGTCTGCCGCAGCTTGGCGGGGACGTCGCCGGCAGCGGCAAGGGCAGGCCGCCACGGACGGCGAACGAGAAGCGCGTCGCGGTAATCTGGCGCGAGCTGTTGGGCGTGGATAGCGTTACGACAGCGGATAACTTCATCGAACTCGGCGGCCACTCGCTGTTGACGATTCGTATCATCGTCCGTCTGGCCAAAGACACCGGTGTCGAACTCGCACCGCAGGACCTTTTCGGGCGTTCGCTCGGTGACATAGCGGCGCTGCTGGACGCCAATGCGAGCGACAGTCCGGCGCGCCGAGCTGGTCTGCTCACGCGCATCCAACGCTGGTTGTCTCGCGACGACTGACGCACCGGGAATCAGACGTCGAAGACTTCCTTCAGCCAGCCCCGAATCAGCGCAATGAGCTGTCGCCTGTGGGTCACTACGGTGTAGGTGTGATCCGCATCATCGAAGAACACTTCGCGCAGTCCCGCAGACATCGGACCGGCGGAGAGAAACTCCTGTAGCTGTCCAGCGTAATTGTAGGGGTAGAACGAACCTGAAAAGATGCTCAAAATCTTGACGTCGCGCTCCAGAACATCGAGGTAGCTCGCCCGCAGATCGAGGAGCTTCCAGTCCCGACTATCGGCCAGGATGGCGTCGTCGTTGCCTTCACCAGCGCGCTGTTCTGCGGAACGTTCGTGCTGCGCCTCCGGCGGGCGCATGGCGAGAAATCGGCGCGCGCGTGCGAGCCCGGCACGAAGTCGCTTGCGAAGGTGTACGGCACGCCAACGGCTGGTCCGCTCCACGTAACCGTCGAGCAGAACCAATCCGCTGACATTCTTGCGGACTGCAGCGATGCGGAGTGCGTCGACGGCGCCTGAGCAGAGCCCCATTACGACAGTTTCGCGAACGCCGTGTGCAGCAAGATGCGCGAACGCCTCGTCGTAGTCGAGGAGCACGGCATCGGCCGGCGAAAGGTCGGCGCGCATCGGGCTCTCTCCCTTGCCCGACTGGTCGAGTCGAAGGACACACACGTTAGTGTCCCCGAGAGCGAGCGAGAGTTCCGGGTGCAGTCGGAACGGACCGACGTTCGGGAGCATTCCGGCGTTCAGCACTATCAAGCCCAGCGACGCGCCTGCATCTGCCGCCTCTGTCCGGATGCCGAACATACCGGACTCCCCTAGCAAGACCGCGGCCGTCTTCAGATCAGGCGATTGCATATCGTTTCGATAATGTCCGCCGAATAGATCACGCTCGAGTTATAGCTCGTCCACTGGCAGTCGTATTGAACTTTGTCGATGTGCCTGGTCAGATTCTCGACGTCGGAACTGTCGCGGTATCCTGATGAGAGCACTACCGCGACCTCGTCGGCGGGCACCGATAAGTTGCATCGTGTCTTCAGTTCCTCGGCAAATCCCTCGTGCATTTCGTGGCCCATGAATTCGTTTGAACGGACGGCGTCACGAAGCCGGATCGGCAGATTATCACGGCAGGCATGCAGATCTTCGATCCATCGCGCACCGTCCAGGACCGGGTCCCAGAGCAGCAGTCGCTTCAGGGATCGCTTTCGCATCAGGTCCGCCGCCAGGCAGGCGCCGAAGCGGACGGCAATGAGCGTGCTGGTTTCGACGCCGGCAATAGCGGGTAATTCGTCGGCAGCGGTTACGATATTGGCCGCCCAGTCTGCTACACGTGCGTTGCTCGACGGAACTGGCGAGTTCCCCAGGCCCTTGTAGTCGAAACGCAGTACATCATAGCCGCGTGCCGATAGCCGCTCTGCGATACGTCGCAGTGCGAACTGCGCGCGAATACCCTCGTTCAACAGCGGACCCGCAATCAGGACGCCGTGCCGGCGCGGCATGCCAGTGGCCATGTGGTAGGCGCCAAAAAGATCGCGATGCTCGCCAAAGAAGAAGGGTTCCATGCAGTTTGATTCCCGAAGGATACTGACCGCGTCGAACGCCGTAGTCTAGCGGTCGCCGGTTATTTAGCAACCAAGCCCGCAGCATCTCAAGAGCGTAGCACCGCGATGATGTGCGGTAAGACGCTCTGGCCGGCCGGATCCGGATTCGCGTCCCGAGTCGCCCACCTGATCAACAGAAAGAGACTGGCGGAGCAGGAAATCAGCAACGGTGTCCATGGCCTGGTGATAACGTACGGCAGAACCGAAGGGCGGCGCGCAAACGTACCGTCGGCGGTCCCGCAATTCCCGAGCGTGAACCGCAAGACGTTCCCGGCTCTTTCTTCCTGTCAGCGCCGATTCAATCATTCCGCCTAGAGCTCGTCCTCGAGCGGCAGGTGCGCGAAGAACCAGTCTTCGATCCTTTGCAGAATTGATCCAGCGGGCTGCGAGGTCAGCGTGACATCGTGGGAGACCCAGACGACCTGGCCCTGTTCGTCGAACTGTAACTGCCACGAATTGCTCGTGCTGAAGTCCGGCGTGACAGCCTTTCGGACTTCGGCATTGAGTGCCGCGCTCTCGATGAGGAATCCCATCTCCGTGTTGATGCGCAGCGATCGCGGATCGAGGTTGGCACTGCCGATGAATACCTTGTCGTTGTCGATGACGAGCGCTTTTGCGTGTAGCGCGAGCTGCTTCTCTTCGATCGGTGACAGCATGTAAATGTGCCGGTCGTCCGCGTCGATCCGTACTTCGTGCAATTCGGCGCCGTTTTCCAGCAGTTCATGAATATGATTTCGATAAGCGCTGTGCGCGGTCAGGTGATTGTTCGAGCGTATCGAGTTCGTCAGCATGCGAATTCGTACGCCGCGATTCACCGCTCGCTCGACCGCGCCCTCGAGTGCGGGCGTCGGGATCAGATACGCGGATACGATGAGTACTTCGTCCGTCGCGGAGTCGAGCATCTGCATCAGCGCGTTCGCGACCTGGACGGGCGCCTCACTGGACTGCGCCGGGTTTTCTTCCGGTGGATCGTCGGCGAACAGGGTGGCCTTGCCATCGGCGGCGGCGATCAAGAGGTCGCGCCAGGCGGCAAGGCGTTCCGAGCTGCTCTGTTCAGTATGTATATGTTCGCTCGCCTCACGGACCTTACGCGCGGCGTCCAAGTCGGCTGGCGAATGCTTGAGGTGGCTAAGCGATTCGATCGGCACCGACCAGCGATCATTCCAGTAGCCATCGAATTCGGCGCTGACGTCGCGGACGATCGGGCCGCCGACGATCACCTCGAGATCCCGGAAGTTGGCCACCGCATGCAGGCCGAAGTACTCGTCGGCCAGATTGCGTCCGCCGACGATGGCAACCCGATTGTCGACGATCATTGCCTTGTTATGCATGCGATGGTCGAGCCGGTGAAATTCGGCGAGGTTGAGGGCCTGCCTCGTGGCCATACTATCCGATCGGCGCTTGAAGGGGTTGTAGATGCGGTACTCGATATTCGGGTGGTGAGCGAGTTCGAGCAACATGTCGTCCTTGCCCAGCAGGAACGAGTCGTCGACGAGCAGCTTGACTGCAACGCCGCGGTCGGCTGCCGTCACGAGGTGGTCGAATACAAGGGAGCCGACCGTGTCGACAGTCCATAGGAAAGTCTGCAGGTCGATGCTTTCGGTCGCGCTGTCGATCGCACGCAGCCGCCAGTCGAGTGCGGTGGGGCCATCGTTCAGCAGCGCGTACCACTCGCCGGGCCGCTCCTCTGCGAGCGTAGTCCAGAGCTCCGCGGAGGTCGGAGCAGGCGTATATTCCGGTGGCAGGTCGACGGGTTGCAGCGGAGCGCAGGCCGCCGTGAGCACTGCGACAAAGGCCGGTAGCAGCCGTGTGAATTGCCCGTAGATGTTCCGCATATTGCGCAGTGTAACTAAAGAGCCTGCCCGTCTGGTAGGAGTATGTCAGCCGGGGTAGCGCCGTTTGTCCACCAGCATGGCGCGTGCTAGCGTGTCGCGGAATCAACAGGGAGAAAGACTATGGATCTGGGGGCATTCTCCGTTAGCCTGAGCGTCAGCGACATCGGAGCGTCACGTGAATTCTACGAGAAGCTCGGCTTCGAGCCTGTCGGTGGCAACGCCGATGACAACTGGCTGATCCTGCGTAACGGTGAGCACGTCATCGGCCTGTTCCAGGGCATGTTCGAGAAGAACCTGATGACCTTCAATCCCGGCTGGGATCAGCGGAGCAACGAGACGGAGTCCTTCATGGACGTCCGGGAAATCCAGCAGAAACTCCAGGAACAGGGCGTGGAGCTGGCGAGCGAAGCCGATGAAACCTCGGAGGGGCCTGCCAGCATCATGCTGACTGATCCCGACGGTAACCCGATACTGATAGACCAGCACAGGTAGCGCTCGGGAACAGCGAATTTGGGGCGGAATTTGGGGACAGTGACTTTTTAGTGCCAGGCGATTTCGCCTGGCACTAAAAAGTCACTGTCCCCAAATTATGGATTCGATCTCTTTGGCGGCGAGCGGGTGGTACGTGGGCCCGGCTTCCGCGAAGATCCCGAGCGCCATCTCGTCCATACCGGCGGTCATCATGTCCTCGTAGAGCACTCCGGTGAACTTGGTGCGGCCGATGGTCGAGAGGAAATTCTCGAGCCGGCCGAATGCCGGTTCGTAACCATTCCGGATCGCGATCCGGAGCCAGCTGAAGGCGATCTCGTTGTTCGGCGCCGCCGTCAGTCCAAACGCCTGGTCGAGGTCCTCGAGATTTTCGCGACCCAGTTCCCTCGGCATGCCGTCGAGAAAGCGTTTCCAGTGGTGATACGTCCACCCGCTGGTGTCGATGTCCTCGGCCGCGATGCGGCCTGACAGCCACTGGTGCCGCGCCGTCTCGACGCCGGTGAATGCCGCCGAGCGCGGCACCGGTGCGCCCTTGGGGATGCCGGGCTCGAAGACCCACTGCTTTACGCGCTCCATGCTCACGGACTCGGCATGCTCGGCCACAAGGGTCCGCTCAACGTAATCGAGAAACGCTTCCGTCGATATGCTCTTGAACGCGAATTTATCGAAATAGTCCAGCAGGAAGCGGTCGAAAGCCTCGCGGCCGACGGCCAGTTCCAGTTCGTATAGGAACAGGGACCCTTTCTCGTAGGCGATGCTCGTGAACACGTCGTCCGGATCGCGGTCGCGCAGGTCAAGGGCGAGGGCCTCGTCCATATCCTCGAGATCCGGCAGTTCGTCAAGCAGTTCGGCATAGCCGAGCGCCATTTCCATGTAGTAGCGCTCGTCGCCGAATACGGCCTGCATGATGCGGTTGGTGAGGTAGGTCGTGAAGCCCTCGTTGAGCCAGAGGTCGCGCCAGCTCGCATTAGTCACGAGGTTCCCCGACCAGGAATGCGCGAGCTCGTGCGCTATCAGGGCAACCAGGCTCTTGTCGCCGGCGATGACCGTCGGCGTGATGAAACTGAGGCGCGGGTTTTCCATGCCGCCGATCGGGAAGGCAGGCGGCAATATCAGCAGGTCATAGCGATCCCAGCGGTATGGGCCGAAGGTCTCCTCGGTCGTCTCGAGCATCGCCTCGGTGTCCTCGAATTCGGCCGCTGCCGCCGCGAGTATCTCTTTCTCCGCATACACCCCGGTGCGTTCGCCCATCGCCATGAATTCGACGTCGCCGACCGCGAGCGCCACGAGGTAGGGCGGGATCGGCTGCGGCATGTTGAACGTGAACTCGCCGTCGAGCTCCGCGGCGGGATCGTTGCCGGCGCTCATCACGGCCCGCAGTTCCGGGGGCGTGCGCACCGTTGCCGCGTAGGTGATACGCACGCCCGGTGTGTCCTGCAGCGGGATGAAGCTGCGCGCATGGATCGACTGCGCCTGGGTGTAGAGGAACGGGTGGCGCTTGCCCTCGGTCTGTTGCGGCTCCAGCCACTGCAGGGCGAGGGCATCCGGCGACGTCGTGTAGCGGATGACAACCTCCGTCGCGTCGGCGGGCATCTCGATGCTCAGGGGCGCTCCCAGGTCATCCGACGCGTCGCCGATCGAGAAGGGAGCGGCTGCAAGACGATCGCCGCTCCCGGCACGAACGGATTCGATAGCGAGTTCACGCGTGTCGAGCACCAGCAGGTCGTTGGCCTCGTTCAGGCGCTGCAGGTGCAGCCGCGCCTCACCCTGGAGCACCTTGCGTTCGAAGTCGACGGTGAAGTCGAGGTCGATGTGGGTCGTTCGGTAGTCGTCCGTGTTCGCGAACGAATGGTAGTCAACTCCGGGAGACGGCGCGGATACTGGTGCCGCCCCGACCTCCGCCCGGTCCGGCCCGCGCAGTTCCACCTTCTCCGGCTCGGGTTTCGAGCAGGCAGCGAGCAGCGCAAGACCACCGAACGCCAGGTGCTTCCAAAGTGTCTTCTGCGGCATCAGTATCTCTGCCGAAACGAAAATGGCGCATAACAGTACCTGTCTGACCGATCGAGCACCACCCGGTTCAACAGCCGGCCAGGGTATTTGATCGCGGCATGGTTGAACTGTTAGCGTTCAGCAGGTTCAGTTCTGCCTGGAATCCGGGGGCGTCGTGAGCAAGCAGATCAAAGATGTCGGTTTCGGGACCCAGATCCGGAAATCGCCTTTTTTCGCCGCGACGCTGCGTTACGGCGCGAAGGCGTTCTCCGTCTATAACCACATGTACCTGCCGCGCGATTTCGGTGACCCGGTCGAGAATTACTGGAACCTGGTCAACGCGGCAATCCTCTGTGACGTCGCCGTCGAGCGGCAGGTCGAGATCACCGGCCCCGATGCGGCGCGCTTCGTACAGCTGTTGACGCCGCGCAACCTGTCGCAATGCCAGGTTGGGCAGTGCAAGTACGTGCTGATCACGAACGAGGAGGGCGGCATCATCAACGATCCTATCCTGCTGTGCCTGGGTGAGGATCATTTCTGGTTGTCGCTCGCCGACAGCGACGTCCTGCTCTGGGCGAAAGGCGTGGCCGTGCACGCCGGCATGGATGTCGAGATCGGCGAACCGGACGTGTCGCCGCTGCAGCTGCAGGGTCCGAAATCGCTGGACATCATGAAAGTGCTGTTCGGCGAAGAGATCGGCACGCTACGTTACTTCTGGTTCTGCGAAACCGAACTCGACGGCATACCGCTGGTCGTGTCGCGTACCGGCTGGTCCAGCGAACTGGGCTACGAAATCTACCTGTGGGACGGCTCTCGCGGCGACGAGCTGTGGGAACGCATCATGGCCGCCGGAAAGCCTTTCGGCCTCTGCGCCGGGCATACGTCGACGATACGCCGCATCGAGGGCGGCATGCTTTCCTACCAGGCCGACATGGACATGAGTACCAATCCGTTCGAACTCGGTCTCGATCGGCTGGTGGATCTCGACATGGAAGCCGACTTCATCGGCAAGGCTGCACTAGAGCGCATCAAGGCGGAGGGTATCCGCAGAAAACAGGTGGGGCTCGAGATCGCCGGCCCGCCGATCGAGGGGTCGAACACCAGTTTCTGGCCGCTCCTCGCACGCGACACCGAGGTCGGGAGTATCACGTCCGCGGTCTATTCCCCGCGCCTCGAGCGCAATATCGCGCTGGCGCTCGTGTCCGTGGATTGGTCCGGCAAGGGCTCGAAGCTGCTGGCGCGCTGTGCTTCCGGGGACCATGTCGCGACAGTCGTCGATGTCCCGTTCATCGATCCGCAGAAACAACTCGCGAAGTCGTCCGGGCAATAGCGAAGGGCAGGGGATACTCGGGATTCGCCTCGCGGATCATGCGTTCCCACTCGGCGAGCATCTGTGCGTAGGCGCCCGAGTCGAACGCAGCCAGTTGTTCGTTGCCTGCGTCGGTGAGTGCCGTCAGCTCGTAGCTCACCTCGACCTCGGTTGCTCCCCTGCCGTCGTCTCGCGCGAGGACTTCCACGGTGCCGGCGCGTGAGCCAGGCGCGATTCGCGCATAGCGGGCATGCAGTGCCTCCTCGTCGTAATCCACGACAACCCAATACGCCTTCTCTCCATGGGCATCCGTGACGAAGACGGAGCCCTTGCTGCGCCCGTCGCCGCCGCTCAGAACTTCCGGATCCCAGCCGTCGACCCAGAGTCGCTCGCCAGGGGCGGTGAACAGCTGGAAGGCATGCTCCGGGGGCGCGTCGACTCGCAGCGTTCCGGTATGGCTGACCGATCGATTCATGGTGCTCTCCCGCAGGAAACAACAAGGAGAACGTTACCACGGTAACAACATAACATCAACAGGGTTGCGCCGGAAGCAGATGCTTGTATCAAATGCTTGCGCACGACCTTATAATCCGCGCCCCCGTAACCTCCGCCTGCTACACCTCATGTCAGATATCGCCCGGTTGCGAAACATCGCGATCATCGCTCACGTCGACCACGGCAAGACGACGCTGGTCGACCAGCTCCTGAAACAGTCCGGCACCCTCGGGCCACGTGCGGCGGTGCCCGACCGGGTCATGGACTCGAACGAGCTGGAGCGCGAGCGCGGCATTACGATCCTCGCCAAGAACACGGCGATCCGCTGGCAGGACTATCGCATCAACATCGTCGACACGCCGGGCCACGCCGACTTCGGCGGCGAGGTGGAACGCGTGCTGTCGATGGTGGACAGCGTGCTGCTGCTTGTCGATGCGGTCGACGGGCCGATGCCGCAGACGCGTTTCGTCACGCAGAAA
>Ga0224502_10000165_pt1 | contig 20365 bp, 16 predicted proteins | sample SF_Oct11_sed_USG_5_FD_169104 | JGI IMG/M metagenome (GOLD analysis project Ga0224502, IMG submission 169104) | Sediment microbial communities from San Francisco Bay, California, United States - SF_Oct11_sed_USGS_13 | ecosystem: Environmental > Aquatic > Marine > Sediment | place: USA... | reverse complement strand
CGCGCGATTCTTTTACGTCTCGCGCTCGAACGACCAGCACCTCGACTTCGATCTCGACGTTGCGAAGTCCCAGTCGAATGACAATCCCGTGTATTACATCCAGTATGCTCACGCACGTATTGCGAGTGTATTCCGGCAGCTGGAAGAGAAGAATTACAGTTGGGGCGGGTCCGACCGTTGTGCAAATCTCGCCTTGCTCGAAGAGCCGCAGGAGCAGGCCCTGATGACGGCCCTGAGCCGGTATCCGGAAGTCATCGACCTGGCCGCGAGCAATCTCGCACCACAGCACCTGGTCCATTATCTCCGCGACCTGGCCAACGACTTCCATACTTATTACAACGCACATGTCTTTATCGTTGGTAACGATATGCTCCGCGATGCGCGCCTCAGCCTGTGCGAAGCAACGCGCCAGGTAATAGCCAACGGCCTGGAGATCCTTGGCGTATCCGCGCCCGACTCGATGTAATGGCAAAGAAACGCAGCAAGCGGCGCAGCGCGCGCAGCAAGAAGCAGGATTATCCGGGCTGGGTCTGGATGCTCTTCGGCCTCGCGATCGGCCTGTCCGTCGCGTTCGCGATCTACGTCCGCGACGGAAAGCCGGCAGCGCCACCGCCCGTGGCCAGGCAGCCCGCGAGCCTCGAAAGCGCCATCGATGACAACGGCGAAACGCCGACTGCGAGCACGCCCGAGGAAAAGCCGCAGGAGAAACGTTTTACTTTTTACGACATGCTGCCGAACTTCGAGGTCGTTATTCCCGAAGAGGAGCCCGACGTCGAGGTCGACATCGAGCCGCGCGCAATCGTCAAACCCGGTTTGTACATCCTCCAGGCCGGTTCTTTCACACGTTTGGAGGATGCGGACCGACGCCGCGCGGAACTCGCCCTGCAGGGTATCGAGTCGAGCATTCAACGCGTCACAATCGACGACAAGACCTACCACCGCGTGCGCATTGGCCCGACAGACGACCTGCAAGAACTCAATATGCTGCGCAGTCGCCTGCGCGCCGCCAACATCGACGTGATCCGCATTCGTTTAGGTGAATAGGCTGCGACATAGCCTGGTGGCGCTGGTGCTTGGCTGGCTCACGGCCTGCTCGACGACAGCGCCGGTGGCCCCTGCTCCCGAACCTGCAACGCCGGAAGTGGCTCCAGCCACGGAACCTGTCGAGCCTGTCCAGCCCGTCGAGCCGGCGCGCGCCAGCACCACGATCAGCATCGCCGCGGTCGGCGACATGATGATCGGCACCGATTACCCCGAGAACCACCTGCCCGACGACGACGGCGTGGGATTTCTCGCCGGCGTCGCTCCCTGGCTCTGGCCCGTCGACATTGCATTCGGCAACCTCGAGGGTGTGCTCGTCGACGGCGGCGAGCCGGGCAAGAAGTGCAGCAACCCCAGGGCCTGCTACCTTTTTCGCTCGCCGAGTCGCTACGCCTACCACTACCGGGCCGCTGGCTTCGATGTGCTGAGCCTCGCCAACAATCACGCTCGCGACTTCGGTGAAGAAGGCCGCACCGCGACGATGCAGGCGCTCACGGATGCAGGGATCTACCACTCCGGAAGGGAGGGGGACTTCGCAAGCATCGAGGCCAGAGGCCTGCGCATCGCTTTGCTTGCCTATGCCGTGACGAAGAACTCGAACATGCTGCTCGATTACGTTCGCTCGGAGCAGACAGTGCGCGAATTCGCGGCGACGCACGACATCGTCATCGTGTCGTTCCACGGGGGTGCGGAAGGCCGCGACGTCACCCGGTTGCCGTTTGCGGACGAGGAGTATTACGGCGAGCCCCGAGGCGATGTCGTGCGCTTCGCTCGCATGGTTGTCGATGCCGGCGCCGACCTCGTTATCGGCCACGGCCCGCACGTCGTTCGCGCCATGGAGCGTTATAACGACCGGCTGATCGCATACAGCCTCGGTAATTTCGCAACCTATTACGGGATCAGCGTCGCCGGGATCAAAGGGGTGGCACCGATTCTGATCGCCACCCTCGACGAGGAGGGCCGCTTCGTCGACGGTGAGATCATCTCGACCCACCAGCTCCGGCCGGCCGGCCCGACGCTGGACCCGGACGGCCGGGCGCTCAAGCTGATACGCGGGCTGAGCATCGAGGACTTCGGCAACCCGGGGCTAAGCTTTCACGCCGATGGGCGCATCACCTCCACCGACCGACCCCCCGTAACGCGCCGCAGCTTCCCCGAAGACTCTCCGTAGGGGCAGCTCGCGAACCGCGATTGGCCGCAGCCCGCCCACTCACTACACCTCAGTCGTCGCTGCCGACCGATTTGAAGTCCACGCCGAGTGAGCGCAGCTTCCGGTACAGGTGGGTTCTTTCCATGCCGACGCGTTTCGCCAGCTGACCTACCTTGCCATCGCACAACACGAGCTGTTGTTGCAGGTACGCACGCTCGAACTGTTCCCGCGCCTCACGCAGGGGAAGAGCCAGCAGGTCCTGCTTGACCAGCGGCTCGTCGACGGGCCCCGCGCCCGATATCTCCGCTTCGACCTCTTGCAGCGAAATGTCCTCGTCAGATTCGGCCATCAACAGCCGACGCACAAGGTTCTTCAGTTCGCGCACATTGTCCGGCCACGGATAGTTCCTGAGCCGATTCTGAGCAGCGACGCTGAATCGGCGAAACTCCAGGCCTTCCGAGTCAACCAGCTTGTCTACGTAGTAGTTAAGGAGTTCCGGAACGTCTTCTGAATACTCGCGGAGCGGCGGAACGCGCAGCACCAGAACGCCGAGATTCGCGACGAGCTCGCGACGCAGCTTGCCGGCAAGCACCTTTTCTTCATAATCCGCGTGCACGGTAGCGACGATTCTTGCGTCGAGCGGCACCGTGACCGCGCCACCCTTGCGGGTGAAACCGCCGTCCTCGAGGACGCCGTAAAGGATCCTCTGGGCGCCCATGTCGAGATCCGACAGTTCGTCGATGATCAGCGTGCCCTGGCTCGCTTTCTCGAAAGCGCCCATGTGGACCTCACCATCCTGCTCGCTGCCGAGCAGGCCTTCCTCGGCGCTTTCTTCGGTCAGCGAAGCCGCCGTGATACTGATCAGCGGGCCGTCGGCGCGGCTGCTCAGGGCATGCAGGTAACGGGCGAACGCGCTCCGGCCGGTTCCGGACTCGCCACTTATGAGTACAGATGCATCATGCCGGGCGTATTGCTTGACCTTGTCGCGCAACGCCTGCATCAGCGCGCTCTTGCCTACCGGGGCAAGCAGCGGAGGCAAGGTTCCCCGCCCCGTGGTTGCCTTCCTGCCGGCCGACTCCAGCGCGCCTTCGACCGTTCGCAGGAGTTTCGCCAGCGACAGCGGCTTCTCCACGAAATCGTGTGCGCCGAGCCGAGTCGCCTCTACCGCGGTGTCCACCGTGCCATGACCCGACATGATCACCACCGGGCATTTCAGGTCGCCTTCGTCAGACCACTCGCGGAGCAGCGTGATTCCGTCGGTATCTGGCATCCAGATATCGAGAAGTATGAGGTCAAAGCTGTCTTCAAGACGCGCCGATCTCGCCTCGCCGGCATCGGCCGCTACGGTCACACCGTAGCCCTCCTCCGACAGAATTTCCTGGATCAACGCCCGAATGTCAGCTTCGTCATCGACCACGAGCACATGCGGATTGCTCATGCTCTCTCCCTCCTCTTCTCTTTACGGCTGGTGCCTTTCGCGATCATCGCCTCACGTGCCGCCTCGTTTATCGGCAGCCTGATGCTGACAAGCGCGCCCCCATTCTTCCTGTTCTCGGCAAGGATCGTTCCCACGTGCTCCTCGACGAGTTTCTTGACAACGGCCAGGCCTAGCCCGGTCCCCTTGGGCTTGGTTGTGACGTAGGGGTCGAACACCCGGCTGATGTCACCCGCATCGAAGCCCGGCCCGTTGTCTTCGACCTTGATCTGCGCAAACTCGACGCCGCCGAACTCGGCGGCGCTCGAATGCACGTCGATGCGTGGATTCGGCGATTGCTCGAGTGCCTCCAGGGCGTTACGTAACAGATTGTGCAGAATCTGGCGCACCCGCCCCTCGTCTGCTTCGAGCAAAGGCATCGTCGGGTCCGACGTAACGACAATCTTCACGGCTCCCCCCTGGGAGCGGTAAAGGTCGACAACTTCGTGAACGAGCTTGTCGAGATCGAACCGGTCGATATCCATATCGGGAGCGCGCGCATAATCGCTGAAGGCATTGACCATCTCCTTCATGGCCTCCACTTGCTGCACGATCGTGTGAGTCGCACGATCGAGAATCTGCGCTTCCTCGCCGGTCATCTTGTCGAGATACTTGCGGCGCAGTCGCTCTGCAGACAGCTGAATGGGCGTCAACGGATTCTTGATCTCGTGTGCCAAACGCCGCGCCACCTCGCCCCAGGCGGCGTCGCGCTGCGCCTGCAGCAAGCCGGTAATGTCGTCGAACACCACCACGTAGCCGCCCGCCTGATCCCCTTCGCCCGGCAAGGCCGTGCACGCGCAGGTCAGCACGCGCCGCCCCACCTCACCACGCAAAACGATTTGCTCGCGCCAATCTGTTTCACCGGCGTCGAGGTGCACGCGTGCCACATCGATGAACTGATCGAGCAGCGGTTCCTGACGCGCAATATCGGGCAGGTACTCGCCGACGCGGCTCTCGAGATCTACGTTGAGAATCGCACCCGACGCCTGGTTCGCGGTGCGTATCCGGAGGTCGGGGTCGATTGCTACGACGCCCGTCGACAGGCGCGCGAGTATAACTTCGAGGTTGGCCCGTTCCGCCTCTACGAGTGCCTGACTGAGACGCGTCTCGCGCCTCGCTGCGGCCAGGCGCTGGGTCATGTCGTTAAAGGAATTGATGAGAAACCCTATCTCATCCCGTGACGGCGATGGCAGTCGAGTATCGAAATCGCCAGCGGCGACTGCCCGCGTACCGGCAACGAGGTCCTGGATGGGCGCGACGAGCCGGCGGGACAACACCAGTGCGCCGTAGATCGCTGCGAGCAACGACAACATCAATACGACGGTCAGCGTCAGCGTAAACGTAATTTTCAAGCCTTCGCGCAGAATCTCGAGGCGCCGGTACCCGTTTTGCGAAGCCTCCACGCTCGCGGCCATCCGGCTTATTCGCTCCGTGACGGGAAAGTTTGCCTGCAGGACGCCCACCGGCTCGCTGCGGCCACGCACCGTGAACAATACTGCTGTGCGAATTTCGTAGCGATCGTCTTTCGTGTCCTCGACGCTGACGTGATTGGGCCTCTCCAGCGTCAGCATCTCCATAACGTCGATCGGCGGTCTCGGCAAAGATACCGAAGACCTGTCTGAACTGGTGGCCAGAATCTGCGCGTTATTGCCGAACAACGTCATCTCGCTTGCGCCTGATTCACGGCGCAACTTGCTGAGCTCGAAGACGAACTGGCGCTCGCTAACCGTGGCCAACCGCCGTGCGATCTGCCGCGTCGCAAGAAGGTTTTCCCGTTGCTGGACGTCGAGGACGGCGCGAACGATCTCGATGGCGTTGCCGAGCCCTTCCTCTATTTCGACGTCGAACCAGGAGTCGATACCACGATTGATGTACTGAACCGCGAAATAGTAAACGACGATGAGCGGCAGCACCGCGAGACCGACGAACATGCCGACCATACGCGCTTTGAGCCGCGCGCCCGGCACGTTTTCGCGGTAGTCGCGCAGCAGGCGAATCAGGTTGCCAATAAGGAGCACGAACAGCAGAATCGCGCCGGCGATATTGACCGTGATCAGTACGTTGTGAAGCCGGTCGAAATCGTCAGAGTTCTGCGCGGTAATGCTGAGCAGGAACATCGCGACCAGCGTCAGCAAGACGCCAGCCGCCGCGAGCAAGCCGACGAAGGCTCGCTTTATCGTTCGAGCTTCCATTCGTACCATTCGCTCTTGAGCTGCCACTCGTCGCGCCAGAAGAAAAGTAACCGCAGGGGTGCCGAATATTGCTCAGTGGCCAAGAGGGCACGGAGCCTTACCCGGTACGCACGGTCGGGGATAAGAAGGGATTCATCGATTACGGGTAATCGCTGGATACGGCCGAGATTGTTGAGCGCCGAATACAACGTCGCAAACGAGTCCTGGTTGCCGGTGTTCAGGTTGCGGACGATGTAGCGCTGACTGATCGGCCGGTACTCCAGTTCAAACCGGAAAGCGAGTTCTGCATCGAGCGCGTCGAGATAGAAGCGTCGCGACCGGATGACTTGCATCTGCATTTCGATCGTGAGCGGAACACCGCTGTTGAGCGCGTTCAGCGCTTCGCTTGAGAGCACCAGCTGCAGCCGCGCATCGAGCATGTGCACGCCGCCGACGAGTTCGGTCGAGGCCGAGCGAACCTCGAAATACCCGGCACGTTCCACCGGGTCCTGCGCCAGGGACGCGCTGCCGAACAATACGACGACGACGGCGATCATTGCGCCGCGTATCATCATGCTCAAGCCCTGGTCTTTTCTTATCGACATTTGTACTCAGCCAGCCTTCTCGAGGCAGGCGTAATAGAAACCGTCCATCTCCGCAGTGCCCGGCAGAACCTGGAACCCGCACGCCGTGCGCTGCATTACATCGCGGATGTTGTTATTTTGCAACGCATCGTCCTCGCACGCGTCCGCCGTTGCCTCGATAAACGGACCCACGATCTCGTCATTCTCGGCAGCAAGTACCGAGCATGTCACGTACAGCAGTCGCCCGCCGGGCGCCAGCAGCGGCCATAGACTCTCGAGCAGGCTACGCTGAAGGTTTGCGAGCGACCGAATGTCCGACGGCCGGCGCAGTAACTTGATGTCCGGGTGGCGGCGTATGACGCCGGTCGCCGAACAAGGCGCATCCAAAAGGATGGCATCGAAGGCCGCGCCATCCCACCAGGTCTGTGGCGTTGATGCATCGGCGCTCACGAGCGTCGCGGACCTGCGCAGCCGCGCGAAGTTGTCCTCGACGGCTTTCAGCCGCTTTGCGTCACTGTCCAGACAGGTCAGATCGATTTCCGCACCCCCGAGTTCCAGCAGATGCCCGCTTTTTCCGCCGGGCGCGGCACAGGCATCGAGGACGCGCCGGCCCCCTCCCTTCAGCAACCAGGGCGCGGCCAGCTGCGCCGCCGCATCCTGGACCGAAACGAGGCCGTCGGAAAAACCGGGCAACGTGTCTACGGAAACCGGCTCTGCGAGCTTCACCGCCCCTTCGAGCACATCGAACCGCTCTGCCGCGAGCCCGGTCTCCTGCAGTCGCTGCAGGTATTCCTCGGCCGTCACCCGGGACGTGTCCACCCGCAGCCACATGGGCGCACGTGCATTGTTCGCCGCCAGGATCGCCTCACTGTGGCGGGGCCAGTCGCTCGCTATCGCGTCGATCAGCCATTGTGGATGATCGTAGACTGCCTCGGGATCACGGGACACGACGGCAGCCACGTTCTCGCGCAGGAAGCGCCGCATCACGGCGTTCAGAAGGCCTGCGAGCTTCGGCCGGCGCAGCAGTCGCGACGCCTCGACAGTTTGCGACACCGCGGCATGATCGGGAATGCGGGTGTCCGACAGCTGATAAAGTCCGATCGCGAGCAGTGCATTGATCACGCTGTCCTTTCGTTTCAGCGGCTGATCCAGGAGCTGCGAGATCCAGGACTGCAGGCGCCAGTGCCGTCGCAAGGTTCCGTAGCAGAGCAGCCGCAGCAACGCACGGTCTTCGTTCGCCACCCTGGACTCATGGGCCGAGAGGGCTGCATCGAGTGATCTACCCGACGTAACGACGGCATCGACCACCTCCGCTGCCGTGGCCCGCAGCCGCGCACCCTGTCGGTCGCGGGACATGCCGGTCAGCCCAGCCGCCGGCCGGTCATCGTCACGCTGCCGGCGAACTCGCCGCCGGTTACCGGACGCTTACCAGGTCGCTGCAGGCTGTCCAGGCGCAACGCGTCCTGGCCGCAGGCGACTACGATGCCGTCGCGGCCTGCAGACAGGACTTCACCCGGCGAACCGGTAGCGCCGCCAACGACCCTCGCGCGCCAGCACTTGACCGGCATATCGTCGAACAGAAAGAAGGCACCCGGCACCGGATTGTAAGCGCGAACCTGGCGATGCAGTTCCGTTGCCCGCCGCTGCCAGTCCAGCCGCGCATCCTGCTTGCTGATCTTTCCCGCGTAGGTCGCCCGCGAATCGTCCTGCTCCGACGCGTCCAGGACCCCGCTTACGATCGCCTCGAAATGCCGGACGAGCAATTCGCTGCCCACGGTTGCCAGACGGTCGTGCAGTTCGCCGGCCGTCTCTTCCTCGCCGATGGCGATCGCTTCCTCGACGTAGACCGGCCCGCAGTCGAGTCCGGCGGTCATGGCCATCAGGCTGATGCCGGTCTCTGCGTCGCCTGCGAGTATCGCCGCCTGGATGGGTGCGGCGCCGCGCCAGCGCGGCAAGAGCGAAGCATGCACATTGAGGCAGCCTCTTGCCGGGATATCGAGAACGCTCTGCGGAAGAATCAGGCCGTATGCCGCCACGACGAGAATGTCCGGTTCGAATGCCGCAATTTGCGCGACGGCGCGCGGATCCTTGAGGGTCTCCGGCTGCAACACCTCGATCCCCTGGTCCCGTGCGAACCGTTTGACCGGGCTTGCAGTAAGGTGCTTGCCTCGGCCTGCCGGACGGTCCGGCTGCGTCAGTACCGCAAGGGGCGTAATTGCCGAATTCGTCAGCGCCTGCAGCGACGCGAGCGCAAATTCCGGCGTGCCGGCAAACAGCACTCGCGCATCGGTCATGACGGGACTTCGGCTATCGGCGGACGTCGGTCACGCGACCACCGCGGCCTGCTGACGCCGTTCTTTCTCGAGTTTCTTGCGAATCCGTGATCGCTTTGCCTCGGAGAGGTAATCGACGAAAAGCCTGCCGTCGAGGTGGTCGATCTCGTGCTGCACGCACACGGCGAGCAGGCCCTCGAACTCGCCCTCGCATTCATGGCCTGCGCGGTCGAGGTAGCGCACACGAATGTGTTCCGCACGTTTGACCTCCTCGAAGTATCCGGGGACCGACAGGCAGCCCTCTTCCGTGACGGTCACGCCGTCCTTTTCGAGGATCTCGGGGTTGACGAAGACGTGGGGGTCGTCCTTGTCGGCCGACACGTCTGCCACGAGCAGCCGCCGGTGCACATCGACCTGTGTCGCCGCAAGACCGATGCCCGGCGCGGCATACATGGTTTCGAACATGTCGTCGATCAGCGCTCGCAACTCGTCATCGACGTTGTCGACCGGCACCGCCTTCTTGCGCAATCGCGGGTCGGGAAATTCCAGAATCGTCAGTTTTGCCATAATTCGCCTGCAGCAATTTCCGGGTGAGACCGTCCAATATGACCCGTTCAGGACATAACTATTTCACCCCGATCTCGCGTAAAAATCTATAAAAATTCTCTAAACGTTTGACTTAATTGAATAAGTTTCAGAAAATGCGGCCAATCACGAGGCGTCTCCGAGCGCTTTTTGGGCCGGAAATGTGACGTAATTGGCAGCCGTGGCAATGCCGGAACGACATATTATAGCAATGCCGCGACAGGCCCGGTTTTAAACCGCAAATATGGAGCACCCGCGAACTATGGTCCCCCGCACACAAAGCCTGAACACCCTCATTCGGTTCGCCGCTGTTGCGCTGGCCGCCACCCTGGCCGGTTGCTCATTGAACCCGTTCGCAGATGATGATGACGACGCCGCGATTCCGACACCGGCGAGTTCACCGCCTCCGAGCTATGACAGCTCTGCGGAGTCGTCGGTTCCCGAATACAGCAGCCCGGTCGTGCAGCGCGTTAGCGAACCGGTACCGCTCGCAGACAACCACCCGAATGAATACGTAGTACAGGTCGGCGATACGCTGTGGGATATCGCCGCAACATTTCTGAAGGATCCGTGGTTCTGGCCCGAGATCTGGCACATCAATCCCGAAATCGAGAACCCGCACCTTATTTACCCGGGTGACGTTCTCGGGCTCGTCTATATCGACGGCCAGCCGCGCATAACCAACGTGCGTGCTTCGACTTATCGCCTTTCTCCGCAGGCGCGCATGTCGCCGATTTCCCAGGCGGTAACCAGCATCCCTTACGAATCCGTGTCCGCGTTCCTTTCGAGCGGCGCAGTACTGGAGAAACGCGAGTCGGACCGCCTGCCGTACTTGCTGGAAACCCGCGGCGACCACCTCATGGCGGCGGCCGGCAACGTCGTCTACGTTCGCGGACTCAATGACGCCCAACTCGGCTCGCGCTATAACGTCGTGGAAGTGGGCGGCCCCCTCGTCGATCCTGACGACAACAAGCTGATCGGCTACCAGGGCAAGTTTATCGGCGAGGGCACCCTTCGCCGCACCGGTGACCCGGCAACGGTCGCATTGACGGACACTAGCCAGGAAGCGGTTCCCGGCGACCGGTTCATTCCGGAGTCGGTCGATATCCCGCTCAACTTCTATCCGCGTTCGCCGAGCAGTTCGATCGACGGCCGCATCATCTCGGTCGTAGGCGGAGTAACCCAGATTGGCCAGTACCAGGTTGTCGTTTTGAATCGCGGCACCAGGGACGGTCTTTCGGTCGGTGACGTGCTGACCGTGTTCCAGACCGGTGAAACCGTGAAGGATCGTTTCGGCGGCGGCAAAGTGCGTTTGCCCGACGAAGAGGCCGGCACGCTGATGGTGTTCAAGGTATATGACCGCATCGGCTACGGGCTCGTAATGGAAGCCACGCAGGCGATTCACATTCACGACACCGTGCGCAATCCCACCTGATCGCGACACCTTACGTTCATGAAGACGGCGCCTGCGGGCGCCGTTTTTTTTGCGTGTAGCACAAAGAATAATCGTGCCGCATCACGACGCCGCCGCGGTATTATTGAGTGACTCAAGCGCTTGATCCGGGATCCGCGGTGGACGACAACGAGTGGTTACAGCACGAGAACCACCACCTGGTCAGGGTCGGAGATGATGCCTATCCCGACCTTCTTGCGGGCATAGCCGGCCCGCCTGCACAACTCCATATCAACGGCAATCCGGAATTGTTGCACCTGCCGGCCCTCGCGATTGTCGGCAGCCGCAACCCGACGTCCGGCGGCGCGCGGAATGCCTTCGAGTTCGCACGGCATCTCGGCGCGACGGGATTCTGCATCGTGAGCGGTCTCGCCCAGGGCATTGACGCCGCCGCGCACCGTGGCGCGTTGGCGGCGGGGGCCCCGACGGTCGCCTTTCTCGGTCACGGCATCGACCGCGTTTACCCGGCCGCCAATCGTGAACTCGCCCGGGAGATCGCCCGGCACGGCGCCCTGGTCAGTGAATTCCCGCTTGGCACCGCACCCGGCCGGGCGCTTTTCCCGCAGCGGAACCGGCTGATCAGCGGTCTCAGCCTGGGCACACTGGTCGTCGAGGCCGCGCGGCGCAGCGGCTCCCTCATTACCGCGCGTCTGGCTGCGGAACAGGGGCGGGAAGTCTTTGCGATCCCGGGTTCAATCCATAACCCGCTGTCTCGCGGCTGCCACCAGCTCATTCGCCAGGGCGCGAAACTCGTGGAGGCGGCGGACGATATCGTGGCCGAACTTGCACCGCTGGCGGGACACCTGCTGCAGACAATTGATGAATCCACATCGTCCGGTCGATCGCCGGCCGGGCGGGAGGAACCAGACGAGGAGTATGTAAAACTGCTCGAAGCGATTGGTCATGACCCGGTGAGGCCTGACGAATTGGTCGGGCGTTCCGGATTGACGATCGATCAGGTTTCCTCCATGCTTCTGATCCTGGAGCTAGAAGGAAAGATCGAGAAGCTGTCCGGGGGGCGCTACTCGATACTGAGCTAGATATTTAGTCAAACGCCAGCCACCAAGGGAGCCGCTCCAGGCATGAAAGAAAATGTACTCGACGTATTGATGTACCTGTTCGAAACATACGTCGACACCGATGAAGAACCGGAACCGGATCAGAGCGAGCTTCGCGGCGAACTGGCGAACGCCGGCTTCGGCGATGCGGAAATCGATCGCGCACTCGACTGGCTGGAATGCCTGTCCGAGGACCAGCAAGACCTGGTCTTCAATGCCCAGACGGCACGCGGCACGCGCGTCTACAACAGTATGGAACAGGAGCGCCTGGACGTTTGCTGTCGCGGCTATATTTCGTACCTGGAGCAGATCGGCATCCTGTCGCCCGTCCAGCGCGAAATCCTCGTAGACAGGCTACTGGCGCTGGATGCGCCGGATATCGACGTCGAGCAGATCAAGTGGGTCGTATTGATGGTCTTGTTCAGCCAGCCCGGTCAGGAGTTGGCGTATGCGCGCATGGAAGACCTCGTTTTCGAGGAGAACACAGGGGCCGTCCACTAGCCCGAAGTGAACCCGGTTATCAGCATGTCGGGATTGCCATTTCTTGACACGCTGCGACGAAGCATGTAATTCAACCGCGGCATTCACCGCGGTTTTTTATTGTATGCCCAAGAATCTTGTCATTGTCGAATCGCCCGCAAAGGCGAAAACCATCAGCAAATACCTCGGGAAGGATTTCGAGGTGATGGCGTCTTATGGCCACGTGCGCGACCTCGTTCCCAAAGAGGGGGCCGTCGACCCGAACAATAAGTTCGCAATGAAGTACCAGATCATCGAGCGCAGCGAGAAACACGTTAACGCGATCGTTCGCGCACTGAAGAAAGCCAGCGCCCTCTATCTCGCGACCGACCCGGACCGCGAAGGCGAGGCCATCTCCTGGCACCTGATCGAGCTGCTGAAAGAGAAGGATGCGCTGAACGGCAAGTCCGTACATCGCGTCGTCTTTTACGAGATCACGAAGAACGCCGTCCAGGAAGCCGTCGAACACCCGCGCGACATTTCCGGCGACCTGGTCGGCGCGCAACAGGCTCGTCGCGCGCTCGACTATCTTTTCGGGTTCAACCTGTCGCCCCTCTTATGGAGGAAGGTAGGCCCGAAGCTCTCCGCCGGCCGGGTGCAAAGCCCCGCGCTGCGAATGATCGTTGAGCGCGAACTCCAGATCGAAGCTTTCAAGGCTCGCGAGTACTGGAGTATCGAAGCCGATCTGAGCAAGAACAAGCAACCGTTCGCGTCACGGCTCGTTACCTACAAAGGCGACAAGGTCGAACAGTTCAGCTTCGAAAACGAGGCGGCTGCGCGCGCGGTCGAGCAGACACTGCTCGAGGCGGCGGAGGGTAAGCTGAAGACGCTGAGCGTCACGAAGAAACAGCGTCGCCGCAATCCGGCAGCGCCGTTCACGACGTCTACACTGCAGCAGGAAGCGTCGCGCAAACTCGGGTTCAATACGCAGCGCACCATGCGCACAGCGCAGCGGCTTTATGAGGGCATCGAGCTGCCCGGCGAAGGTAACGTCGGCCTCATAACGTATATGCGCACCGACTCGGTGACACTGGCCGAGATTGCGGTAGATGAAATCCGCGACGTTATAGCAGAGCGCTACGGCAAGGAAAACGTTCCCGAAGAGCCACGCCAGTTCAAGACCAAGGCGAAGAATGCGCAGGAAGCGCACGAGGCCGTACGGCCGACCTCAGTCGCGCGCCATCCCGACGACCTCAAGGGGGCGCTCGAGGACGACCAGTTCAGGCTTTACTCGCTGATCTGGAAACGAACGATGGCCTGCCAGATGGTCCCCGCCGTATTCGATACGGTTGCGATCGATTTCGCCGCGGGCCCGGAAGACGCCGGTCACGTATTCCGAGCTAACGGATCCGTTCTCGTCGAGCCCGGCTTCATCGCCGTGTACCAGGAAGGAAAGGATGACGCCAAGGATGATGAGGGCGACCGCCTGCTGCCGGAGATCGAAGAAGGCGACGTCGTTGACCTCGATGAGCTCCGTCCGGAACAGCATTTCACTGAACCGCCGCCGCGCTACACGGAAGCAAGCCTCGTCAAGGCGCTCGAGGAATACGGTATCGGCCGTCCGTCGACCTACGCGAGTATTATCGCGACGCTAAAGAACCGCGAGTACGTCGAAATGGACGGCAAGCGTTTTCTGCCGACCGACATCGGCCGGATCGTGAACGGTTTCCTGACCGACCATTTCACGCAGTACGTCGACTACGATTTCACGGCGCGTCTCGAGGATGATCTCGATGCAGTGTCGCTGGGCGAGAAGGACTGGGTGCCGTTGCTCGACAACTTCTGGCGTCCCTTCCACGAGTTGTGCCAGGAGAAGGAGTCATCAGTCACGCGCGAGCAGGTTGCGCAGGCACGTGAACTCGGAACCGACCCGAAGACCGGTAAACCCGTTACGGTTCGGATGGGCCGTTACGGGCCGTTCGTTCAAATCGGCACGAAGGACGACGAGGAGAAGCCGAAGTTCGCAGGTCTGCGGCCGGGGCAGAAGATGAACGACATTACCTTCGAAGAGGCGATGGAACTGTTCAAGCTTCCCCGGCAACTGGGCGAAACAGCGGACGGCCTGCCGGTCTCGGCCAGTGTCGGCCGTTTCGGACCGTACGTACGGTATGGTGACAAGTACGTGTCGATCCGCGGTGAAGACGATCCCTACACCATCGAATTGCCGCGCGCACTCGAACTCATCGAACTCAAGAAGATCGAAGATGCGAACCGCATCATCCAGGACTTCGAAGAAGAGGGCATCCAGGTCCTGAACGGCCGCTATGGCCCATACATCACGAACAAGAAGAAGAACGCGCGCGTGCCGAAGGATCGCGAGCCGAAGTCGCTGACGCTCGAAGAGTGCCAGGAACTGTTGGCAGCAGCCCCGGAGCGCGGCCGGCGCGGTAAGAAAAAAGCGAAGAAGAAAGCATCGAGCGAGGCAGCCCCGAAAAAAGCGGCCGCAAAGAAAAAGCCGGCAAAGAAGAAGACCAAGAAGAAGGCCGCGAAAAAGGCTGCAAAAAAGAAGCCGGACTGATTGGCGGGACCGCATTGCGATGATGGCTGCCACGCTAGCTTCCGACGTACTGCTGGACGGCGGCGTCATCGCGTACCCGACCGAGGGCGTATTCGGTCTCGGCTGCCTGCCCGACGATATTGACGCGGTCGAAAGAATCCTGGCGATAAAGCAGCGCAGCCCGCGAAAGGGGCTCATACTGATCGCAGCGTATCCCGAACAGTTCGACGACTGGATCGACCTTTCAGTTCAAGGTGTACTGCCGGATCCGGACCCGGGAAAGCCGGTTACCTGGATAGTCAAACCCGCGGCGCGGGTGCCGGCGATCGTCACCGGCGACAATCCGGGCCTGGCTATCCGGATCACGACGAATCCGATCGCGGCTGCGATTTGCGAAGCCGTAGACATGCCGATCGTGTCGACGAGCGCGAACGTTGCCGGCAGGCCCGTCGCCCGAAACGCCTTTGTCCTGCGTCGCAGCTTTGGGCATCTTGTAGACTATGTCGTCCCGGGTGAGTGCGGGCCCGCCAGCGGGCCGTCGGAAATCAGGGAACTCGAAACGGGGCGGATTTTGAGGCCGGGACGATCATGAGCGACATCAACCACGTCAAAGACTATTTGCGGTCGCTGCAGGACCGGGTCGTCTCGGAGCTGGAGCTGCTGGATGGTAAAGAGACATTTCACCGAGACGCCTGGGATCGGCCGGGTGGTGGTGGTGGAGAAAGCCGTGTGCTGAAGCGCGGAGGCGTTTTCGAGCAAGCCGGGGTTAACTTCTCGCACGTGTTCGGAGAGCAATTGCCGCCATCGGCCACGAAGTCGCGGCCCGATCTGGCCGGACAGGGTTTCCAGGCGATGGGCGTATCGCTCGTATTGCATCCCGAGAATCCCTATATACCGACGACGCATGCGAACCTGCGGTATTTCACGGCGGGAAGGGAAGACAGCGATCCCGTCTGGTGGTTTGGTGGCGGCTTTGACCTGACGCCGTACTACCCGTTTCACGAAGACATCGTTGCGTGGCATGCGGCCGCAAAGCACGCCTGTGACCCGTTTGGAGAAGATCGTTACCCGAAGTACAAGCAGTGGTGCGACGAGTACTTCTTCCTCAAGCACCGCAATGAAACACGCGGCGTCGGCGGCCTGTTCTTCGATGACTTCAACGACATGGGTTTCGACAGGAGTTTCGAGTTCGTGCGTTCAGTAGGCGACAGCTTCATGAAGGCTTATGCGCCTATCGTAACGAAGCGCCGCAAGCATCGATTCGGAGAAAGACAGCGGCATTTTCAGCTATACCGGCGCGGAAGATATGTTGAATTCAACCTTATATACGACCGCGGCACCTTGTTCGGGCTGCAGTCCGGCGGACGCACGGAGTCTATCCTGATGTCCCTGCCGCCCCTGGTACGTTACGAATACGACTGGCGGCCAGAGCCCGGGTCGCCCGAAGAGTTGCTCTACACCGACTACCTGAGACCGCGCGACTGGCTCGGGGGAGACTGACCTGGCGAGCATGGCTGACAGCATCATTTTCTTTTGCCAGGGTGGATGGTAACGTCGGGCGCTTCGAAGCGCGCACTGGCGCCATAGCGAGCAACGATGTCCTGGATTGACGAAATCGAAATCAGCGAAGCCGATGGCCGCCTGGCGGAAATTTACCAGGAATTAGTCGAGAAGCGCGGCAAGGTCTCCAACATCCTCAAGGTTCACAGCCTCAGTCCCGAGGCGATGTCCGGCCACCTGGACCTGTACATGACGCTGATGTTCGGCAGGTCCGGCCTGAGCCGAGCGGAACGCGAGGCGATCGGGGTCGTCGTCTCCGCCGAAAACGACTGTGCATACTGCGTCAATCATCATACCGAGGCTTTGCGGCGCTTCATCAAGGACGAGGAAACGCTGAGCATGCTGATGACCGCAGACGGCCTGGAGACACTCGAGCCGCGCTTGTCCAATATCGTTCGCCATGCGGAAAAACTGACGTCCGCGCCCGAAGCCATGACCGAGTCCGATCTCGGCGAACTCAGGGCCGTAGGCCTGAGCGACCGCGACATCCTTGACCTGACGCTCATCGCGGCGTATTTCAATTTCGTCAATCGCCTCGTGCTCGGCCTCGGTGTCGAGTACTCGGACGAGGAAATTGCCGGCTATCTGAACGACTGAGAGACCTTTTCCCCGCTGGCGGCGCTGTTCCCGAATGTGGTAACTTCGTTAAAAATCCACCACTTCGGAAATACTTCTTAAGTAGGTTCAGAAAAAACCTTGGCCGCTCAGTCGCTTACTCGCACTGACACGGGCTGTCAGGCTGTCGGCCGCCGGAACTTCCGTGAAACTGATCATACTTCTCACCAGTTTTTGCCTGTCGCTCTGCGCGATCAGCGCCCATGCCGGCAACGACTCGCCGCTGCACGATGCCGGTATCGCCCGAGGCCTGCAGCTCGCGGGTAACGAGGATCCCGACGCACGAAAGGTATACATCGTTCAGCTGCGCACGCCGTCGGCGGCAGAGTATTACTCGGCGTTGCGACAAACCACCGCGACGCTGCCCGTCCAGAAGCTGCCGCGTGTACGTTTTGACAAGGCCCGGCCCGCGGTCGCGAGCTACGCCGAGAAACTTCGCGCCGAGCAGGAGGAGCTGCTCGTGGCGGCCGCGCCCGACGCGGAAAAGATTTACAGCTACCGCTACGGTTTCAACGGATTTGCGGCCGAGATGACTGCCACGCAGGCGCATAAACTCGAAAACATGCCGCAGGTGCTGCACGTCTGGGAAGACGAGATCAGGCCGCTGGCAACCAACTTCAGTCCCAACTTCCTCGGGCTGTTTGACGGGGAGCGCGGACTGCGGGGGCCGGAAGGCCTGGACGGGGACGGTGTCGTAATCGGTTTTATCGACAGCGGAATCTACCCGGAACACCCTGCCCTGGAAGACACGCAGGAGGCAGACCGCCCGAGCCTGTGCCGCAGCACCTGGGCCGAGGTTTCGTTTCTCGGACGCTGGCTGTGCCGCCGTTTCGACAAGCGGGAAGACAAGCTCGTCTTCGAGCCACCGGAAAACTGGAACGGCATTTGCGAGACGGGCGAGAATTTCGACGAAACCCTCTGCAACAACAAGCTGATCGGCGCTCGCTACTTCATCGCCGGCGCCGAAAACTCCGGACCGATCGATGGGGGAGAGATTCGGTCTGCGCGCGATGTGGACGGACACGGCACACACACGGCCACAACGGCCGCCGGAAACCGCGTGCAATCCTCTATCTTCGGCACCGTGATCGGCAATGTCGAGGGCGTCGCGCCACGCGCACGTGTAGCCGTTTACAAGGCCTGTTGGCTGCGGCCCGGAGACACGCGCGCGAGTTGCAATACGTCGGACCTCGCGAGCGCGATCGACAGCGCCGTTGCCGACGGCGTCGACATCATCAATTACTCGGTCGGCAGTTCTATGCTGCAGATCTCGGCCCCGGACGATATCGCATTGATGAACGCTACCAAGGCCGGCGTCCTGGCGGTCGTCGCTGCGGGCAACGAAGGACCTAACCTTGGCACGATTGGGTCTCCGGCTGGCGGGCCATGGGCGATAACCGTCGGCGCATCCACTCGTGACGGGGAAACATCCATCGAGGCGATGCAGATCAACGAGCCGCCGTCGATAGCCGGGAAATACGCGGTCAAGGAAGCCAATTTCACACCGCCGTTGCGCGACAGTGACGCGATCGAGGCGCCGCTGATACTAGCGGACGACGGCGACGATGCCAGTGGCACCGGCACCATCGCCGACGCCTGCGAGCCGCTGATCAACGACACGGAAATCAGCGGCAACATCGCTTTCATCGAGCGCGGCGGCTGTAACTTCGACGTCAAGATTCAGAATGCCGGCGACGCGGGCGCCGTTGCTGCCGTTGTCTACAGCATCGCCGGCGATCCCATCGTCATGAACGGCAATTCCGCAATCGTCGACATCCCGGCGCTCATGATCGGCCAGGCGGACGGCAACCTGATCGTCGCCGAAATAGAGGCCGGTAATGACGTGAACGCCGTGCTCGAGAAGAGCCTGCTTCTCACTGAGCCCGAGACGGGCAACGTGATGGCGACGTTCTCGGCGCGCGGCCCCGGCCCAGTGCGTGACCTCGTGAAGCCCGACGTCACGGCGCCGGGCGTCAACATTCTCGCGGGCTTCACGCCGGAAACGGCCAACTCCATGCCGGACGAGACGTTTGCCTACCTGAGTGGCACCTCGATGTCGACGCCGCATGTCGCCGGTGTCGCGGCGCTGGTCATGCAGGCGAACCCCGAGTGGGGGCCGTCGTCCGTCAAGTCCGCGCTGATGACCAGCGCGCGCCAGGACCTCGTGCAGGCGGACGGCGAGGGTGCCGCCAACCCGTTCGACTATGGGGCGGGCCACATCGTGCCGAACGATGCAGTGAAACCGGGCCTCGTCTACGACGTGAGCGACGACGAGTTCGACGCGTTCGCCTGCGGAACCGATTCGCCCGCCGTCCCCGAGAGCCGCTGTAACGAACTCGAAGGCGCCGGCGTTTCGTTCGCGCCGGAAGATCTCAACCAGCCATCGATTGGCCTGGCCCGGCTGGCCAACGAACAAACAGTCACTCGCCGCGTTACGAATGTCAGCGAGGAATCCCAGACATTCGTGGCTTCTGTCACGGCACCGCCGGGAATCCAGGTTGCCGTCGCGCCGTCGAGCCTTTCGCTCGGGCCCGGCCAGACGGCGACGTTCGACGTCTCCATGGTCTACGAATCCGGGCCGCTGGACCTGTGGCGGTTCGGCTCGCTGACGTGGACGAGTAACGATCACTCGATTTACAGCACGATCGCCGTCAAACCCACCTCGCTGACGGCGCCCGCGGAAGTGACGAGCTTTGGCGGCAGCGGCTCCATCAGCTTCTCCGTCGAATTCGGCTATACAGGCGCCTACGGGCCCGGCGTGCATGGCTTGCGCCTGCCTCTCGTCATCGATGGTTTTGTCGACAATGACCCCACCAAGACGTTTACCTTCCGATCGGGTAACGGCGTGACACCACACCTCGTACAAGTACCTGCCGAGCAGCTTTACCTCAGGTTTTCGCTTTTTGACCGCCTGACTGAGGGCAACGACGATCTCGATCTGTATCTCTACTATCAGCCCGGCGCGTGCAACCCGCTCGACTTCCGCGGCACGCGAATCACGGAAAGCGGCGGGCCCACATCAGAAGAACAGGTGAACGTATTCAGGCCGCAGGCCGGCTGCTATGGCGCACTCGTGCACGGATTCGAAACCGACCCGGCCAACAGCCAACCGGGTACCAACTACACCATGCTCGCATGGGCTATCGGGATCGTGGATGATCAGGGCAACATGACGGCATCCGGGCCGCCGTTCGTCAATTCAGGGTCGACTGAAACCATCACGGTCAATTGGGCGAACCTGCTGTCCGATACGATCTATCTCGGTGGCATTTCCCACAACACGCCGCAGGGGCTGGTGGGGCTTACCCTTGTTACTATCGGCAACTGACAACCGGCGCCTCAGGTTATCCAACCCCTGTTCCTCGCGAGACTGGCATACCAGATC
>Ga0224502_10000156_pt1 | contig 20548 bp, 22 predicted proteins | sample SF_Oct11_sed_USG_5_FD_169104 | JGI IMG/M metagenome (GOLD analysis project Ga0224502, IMG submission 169104) | Sediment microbial communities from San Francisco Bay, California, United States - SF_Oct11_sed_USGS_13 | ecosystem: Environmental > Aquatic > Marine > Sediment | place: USA... | reverse complement strand
TCGTATCAATTTATATGACAATTCAATATGTTGCAAGTTTTTATAATTGTCCCCCCGACTGGCCATCTATTCGTTTGGATATAGTAGTAGCTGATGTCAGAATCACAGGCGATGCGAAATAATTGCACACTCAATGACAAATAATGGCTATAAACTGCTCGCTTCGGCCGAATACTTAAATTGTATTTTAATTATTCGCAATTAAATCGAACCTTTGGAATTATGGCACTCTATTTGATCAATACCTTACTTATCAAATTATTGCAAAATCAAAACCAAACCTAGCATATTGCTAACTTAAAGAATTTTAAAGGCGCCAAAAGAAAAGTTATTTAGGTCAAATTTGGAAACTCTTGAATCGACTAACTGTTGGTAAAGGGAATAAGTGTCATCGCTTATGGAGTTTGCATGCCCAACGGGAGCTGTCAAATGGGGGAGGTGAAGGACGGTTTTGGACGCAACTTGTCACCACGGGGCAGTTGCCAGTGCCGCCTTCATTTTAAGTAGCGTTATGGTGCAAGGAATTAATCGGTGCAGCGGATTCTAATTACGGAATCGGTCTTAAATATTATCCGCCGGCACTATAAAGGCAATGAAATATGCGGATTCCATACCATGCTCGATCTTAATATTTTTATCTCAAAGGTCTCCAGAACTTTTTATCGACTGCCAATCTTACCTGGGCAATGTCATTTCCTTCCTGGAAACGAGACGCGGCGTAGAAAGCCTGGTCCTGGCAGATTTTACAGTCGACCGCGTGTTTGTCGGCAAAGCAGCTCAAAAGGCTTTTGTGGCCGATGGTTTTTTTGCAGTTGCAGTAACAGTGCATGCTGTCCAGCAATTCCCTATTTTGTCCGGCGACATTATACGCTGTAGCAACATTTCCGACAAATAATACCGGTGAAAGCGTTGGTCGTGTCTCACCGCCCTTCAGGGCTTCGATATCTAGTGTTGTTTTATCCGGACGATATGCGTACGGGTTTCGATCTCCCTTGAAGTAAAAGAAATAGCTGCCTACTGCTACCAAAACAGCCAATAGAATAATGATCGGCCGCTTTTTGGATGTTGATGTCTTCGCCTGCCTCTTTCTTGAGGTCTTTTTGCGCTTTAATTTTTTACCCATAATTAGCCTCCCGGTATTGTTATTTTAAATTCGTTCGATTTTTTGAAGCTGAAAAAAGTTTAGTAAATCCTGCCGCTGAAATCATGACAATTAATGCAAGTGCCTCGGTGCCATCGGTAAATTAAGAAGATATACATTGGCCGCCATAAGCACAAAAGAGACGGCAATCATCGGCAGAACTGCCTTAAATGAGGTATCATGATCCTTATAGTGAACGATTGCCAGTCTGTATCCTGCGTATAGTGCAAAAACATAAAAGATCAGCAAAAGACCCATCTGGATCCAGTATAAATATACAGGATCCATCAGGGGCGATATGGCCATTTTCCAGTTGGGTTCACCGGCATTTAATGAGGTATATTTATTGAGAACCCGTTGCAGCGCAGGGATGATTCCTCCCGATTCATTCAAAAGATGGCCTGTATTATGTGCCAGGTGCATGGAAAGTCCGATCGGAATAAACATATAGCCAAATTTTATAAAGGTCTGTTTAAGGCCATTATGATTTTTTTCACCAACGATGCTGTTCGAAACGACCACAGCCAGTAAAATTAATCCAGGGATAACGAGCAGTGAAACCGAAAAATAAAGAATCGACTTGGTCATAACCTCAACTGAGTAAGCATACTCAATACCGAGAAGATGCGCGGGCAACAATTTCATTGCAGAATTCATCCAGACCGCCCACGGCTTGAGCATATCCCCGGTCACGAATATGGTCACTCCGAGTAGCACGACCGCAAGAGCCGCTTCATCAAGTGATTTATTGCGAGTCGTCCAGGCATCCTTGAAAAAAGATCTGACCCGGATTGTGATATTGTTTCTCGGGCAGGATTTGATACATTCGCCGCAGAAGTTACAGGCGTTATTGCTGTCCATCCGGGGTATGGTCTCAAACATTGGACATCCGTCCCCGTTTTTATTGCCCAAATAGCAATCCTTTCTTTTATGGTTCCTGCAAACCTCGCTGTCTTTAGACCGCAGTTCCACTGCGGAAAACATGGCGTATATACCGATCAAACCCCCTATCGGGCAAAGGTAGCGACAAAAAGTTCTTCTTTCATAACGCATCCCGGTACCAATTGCCGCTGCCGCAATTCCAATCAACAGTGCCCCGGTGACCATTGGATTTCGCACCACCCCGATCTGAATATCCAGCCACGTCAGCAGGATAAAAAACAAATTTGCAAGCCACACATTCTGTAGCCTGGCTGGAAACTGCCGCCGGGGTTTAAAAATCCTGGAAGTCCATCCAGATAGGGCACCAACCGGGCACATGAAGCACCAAAGTCTTCCGACAAGCACGAAAGTAAAAATGATGCCGGTCCACCACAGGGTCCATATGACGATGACGGCCAAATTTTTGCCTGAATCTTGAATATCGACAAAGGCCAAAATTAATAGAATAATAAACGCAGCCAGCAATGGAATTTGAAAGACAGGCTGGATGTATTTTGACTGCAATATTCCTTTTATCCATTCAATTTCAAGCAAGTTGAAGCCTAATGATTTAACACGCGGGATCCGGTTTCGGCGATAAATCAGGTAAACTCCAATTAGAGTTATAATAAAAACGGTGGATAAAATGGATAACAGCCTAAAACCTGAACTAACAGACGCTTTGACGCTAACGGTAAAACCAGTAGTCAGCGGTTCAGCAAAAGTTTTTCCTCCCAGCCCCTTTATAGCGGCTTTGATAAAATAAGCACCCGCTTTTTTGAAACTTGTTCTCAGCTCATAGTTCCCAAATTCATCCGCTTCGGTGGCTACTTTGTATTCAGATGAGATTTTAAAATCACGGTCATCTGTCTTTCGAGCCTGAAAATTATTTTCAATGCTCAAATAAACTTGCCCATATCTCACGGGTATATGATTTTTCGATCGGAGGATCTTTAAAATTATGGTTGCCTCTTTTCCGGCAGCCAGAGGGTCCGGCTCTGTAAAAATCTGGATTTGATAATCCTCCATCAGAGCATCATTGGCAGCCAGGGCATGTTGCGGAATAAATTCCAATGATAACAGAAGTGTTAGCAGGATGCCGGTATGAATTTTCTTAGAGCCCATATTATTTTTGCGTAAGCGGCTTTTGGAGCAAATTACGAAAGAAGCCGATAACCCCGGGCGCAGCCCAGTCCCGGGGTCCAATAATTTGTTTAACGAGAATTCCCTCCTGGTTGACGATAAAGCTCTCCGGAACGCCGGTGGTATGATACAGGGTTTTGATGGTCCCATCCGGATCCATTAAAGCCGAAAAGCTCAGATTGTATTCTTTCATAAACGGGGCAACCGCTTTTTCCCCCAGTGCGTCTATACTGACCGCCAGGATTTCAAAATTTTCATCTTTGAGTTCTTTGTAGAGCTTCTCCATAGAAGGCATTTCATCGACACAGGGAGGGCACCAGGTCGCCCAGACATTGACCAGAACAACATGACCCCGGTAATCGGATAGTCTGACCATTTTTCCATCGAGACCGGGGAACATGAAATCAGGAGCAGGCCGGCCGGTCTTCAGAGGTGAAAATTTTAAATATGAATTATTTTGCTTCAGCGAAAATAAGATCAACAATCCAGATACTGTTAGGAAGACGAGGATAGCTGCCGGATAGTTGGTCTTTTTTCTTTCATCTCGGAGATCATTAACAGTTTTGCTTTCCTGTGTTGTCGCATTCTCTGCTTTCACGTTTTTACTCTTCCTGATCTTGATCCAAAAGAAAACGGATAAGATTGCGGGTTTCATTGCCTGCCCAGTCTCTGGCACCGAGGACTGAAGCTACCAATTCACCCTTTCCATTTATAAGGTAATGTGCAGGATGACCGCGGACGCCATATTTAAAAGCAACCTGCCCGGTAAAGTCCATCAAAACCGGAAAGGGCAATTTTTCCTGTTTAACATATTTTTCAACAATTTCTCGCTTCTCCTGAATATCGATAGCCAGAAGCACAAAATCTTTGTCTTGAAACTCATTATACAGTTTTGCCAGGGAAGGCATCTCCTTCCGGCACCACTCTCACCAGGTTGCCCAAAAATCAAGTAAAACGACTTTGCCCCGGAAGTCTTTAAGCTTTACCCGCCCCCCTGCCAAATTTTCTATATAAAATTCAGGGGCGACAGAGCCCTCATTAAATTTAAATGCGCCGACAGCCGTCATCGGATCCTCTACGGCCTCACTTGAGTACCAAAAAGCAAATAACCCAAGGAAAATCGAAAAAACAGTCAGCGACATAGTAAGTGATTTCATCTTTTTGCTCCTTTACGGAACATATATTTTAAGCGGCATGAAAAAAAAGATTTTGAATTTTTCGGTTAGACGTATTGAAGGACTTAGAAAAGAAGCTTTGGCGGCCTATAGAGGGAATGAAAGAATCCTGCGGGTATGCGCAAATTATCAATGACTGTAAAAAAGGCAAATATGGGCAGTACTAAAAGTATCAATTGGCTTAGAGCAATAGGGACAAAGAAATGGGACGAAATTGAACAGCCCGCATCTTTAGGAGAATCGATGTCAGGGCTGCCCACAGCGCAATGAGAAGAGCACATGGCGATAACAAGAATACCGTGGGCCAGTATTCCCAGTATGATGAATAGACTGAGATTTTTGTGGATAGATTTCATCTAATATCGCCATTGGTGCTAATCGATAATTTTTATACCCACATTGTGGTACCATGTCAAGGGTTTTGTAAAAAGTGTTACTAAGCATTTGTCTAATATCTTAAATTGTTGTGCGAGTTGCATATTTTAAGCTAATTCACCAACAAATTCCCGGCAGATCTGCGATATGCCGGGAATTTATAAAGGCTGCCGAAAATCACTTTCAATATCGATAGCGCAAAAATTTGCTCAGGCCCCAGGGATAAAATAACAAGGGCAGCACCCCCATTAAACCAATAGGTATAACATCCACTATGAGATGGAATAAGTTTTTCGCGAAAAGGACCATTACGATGGCATGTAGAATGTTTGCAATGATGACAAAGTCCAGAAATGATTTATGCGAAAGTGGATTGCTAGCTGAAAATATCATGATGATTCCCATGGCGAAATAGATCACACCGATCATTATTTCAACGGGAATATTTCTAGGTTGCCACAAAAGCAGATCCCCAAATAGCAATGGTACTGTAAAGGAAATAATTAATATATTGAGAAGACCGAACACCCAGAAATAATACTTCAAAAATTGCATCTTATCCTTGGGCATCTGTTTTATCTGGAACTGAGATCAGCTCAGCATCCTTAGAGTTTGAATGCATGCCTCTCATCATAAAAATATGGCCCAGTGGACAAATAAGAAATATAAGCAAATAAGCCCAGGACCCGAGGACACCGAAAGCAGAAAGCGCCAGAATTCCAACTACCGGAATCGCACAGCACAGTACCATGGCCAAGAAATGATTTTGTTTTATTTTTGCAACGATCCACTTGATCATAATGTGTTTTCCTATCCTTCCGCAGATGCTTAAATTTAAAGTTTAAATACCGAATCGAAATTTTACCCTTGAAAATTAGATGGGCAGTTTAACGTCATGCCCGGGACCGGGGACTGCATCCTTGGCTGCAGTGTGCGAGTCTTGGAATCATAAACCGTTTCATAATGTTACCTCCTTTGATATTCAGTTTCAGAAAGCCGCTGGTCCAGATCGGCTTCCAGTTTGCTGAGCTCATCTATCTTTTTATCGATCAGATCCCTGTCCAGTTTCTCTGAGTCGTAAAGTTTGGATAACTCCTGACGCTTTTCGCGGATTTCCTGCCTCAACCTTTCAGTTTCAGTGGGGCCATACCGATAGGGTTCATCAGATCGATTGTAGCGGTTATACTGATCCGGGTAAGGAGTCGAATACCCCTTTCCAAAGTCCATCATGTGGCCGCCGCCCATCATTCCACGACCGCCACCCATGCCGCCGCCCATTCCCCCACCGGCATATGTGATTCCTCCAAACGCTATGGCAAATGACACTGCAATTGTAATTAATAAAATTTTGGGTTTCATTTTTTCCCTCCTACGCTTAACTAATCCAAAAATATTTTGGCTAACGTTCGACCGACCAATTAAAAACTCTTTCCGGCACATTGGCGACCTCGCGAATCACCAGAGTGATCGACTTCGCACCTTCAGCCAACTCAGAGAACTCCAATACACCACTGCGATGGTGGCCTCCAGGCGGCGATCCGTCCCAGTTCGTTGGTTGGTATTCACGTCCACTGCTGTCTTTGAGTGAACAGACCGCAATCAGATCCTGACTCAAGTCGCCCGAATGAGTGTTCATTCGAATTTCAAATTTTGCCGGCTTTCCGGGAAAAAGCTGGACCGGACGGACATCGACACGTACATAATTTTTTTTGTTTGATTTTTTCTCGTAGGCGGAGGCATCAGCAGTCAAAGTTACAAAAAATAACATTATCATTAGCGATACAAATTGATAAATTTTCAAATGTTTTAAGGTTATCATTTCGTTCCTCTCCTTTATCCACCAATTCGATCAAGTTTTAAGCTTATATAATTTTTAAGGTTCCCGAATTGAATCATGCCATGCTTTTCCATCATTCGAAGCATCAGTCCGATTCCAACCAGGCATGATAGAACCCCGGCCAGAAAGAAGTAGGTCTGATATTCAGCTATGCTTGCCACTGCCGCTGCTGATAGAAACGGCACACCCAGTGCCGGTATCACTGTTGCAAGGTAATGGGAGCAGCAGGCCATCATCGCCGTCGCAGACATGCCCCCTGAAGCAGCCATGGTTGATTTGGCCGCTCTCATTTTTTCACCGCGAAGCCGGGCCTTGAACAACGTGAACAGGGTCACCTGAATACCCAGACCGATCGCAAGGGTTAAAATCCACCAGCGGTATTCGCTAAACTGAACCCGGGCGAAATACCAATCGGCCGTTAATGTGTTCATTCCCAGATAAACACCCACTATCGCAATAGATGCCATTGCTCCGTAGAGATATGAGCGCGGCTTTGAAAACCAGCTGAAGGATGATACGTTGCAGCATTCCGCTTTTAGTTCCGAATCTTTTTGGTTCTCGTCGTGAACATGATAACCTTCGGCCTCAACGGATGCGATCAAGTCATCAATGTTCACCTTTTTAGAATCATAGCTTATTATTGCTTTGTGTTCGGTAAGATTCACTTCAGCATCGGTGACTCCAGCAAGACGCAGTAATGCCGTCTCAACCCTTCCAACACAGGACGCGCAATGCATGCCCCTGATGTCTAAAGTAACTGCTGAATATATGTTGGCATTATCCTTTGTTTCCATTTCTTTTGTTATAACTCCATATCCGAACTACCAGGTTTAATAAGTCGGTTCCCACTGAAACTGCGGGATGAAGCGCGGCGTATTCTCGGCGTACCGGGCATACTGCTCTCCAAACATCTCCAGGGCTTCTTTTTCTTCTCTTCGAGCAAGTCGGTGATAAAGCCATATCAAAATCGGAAACATGACCAGCGTGGGCAGGGTGGGCCATTGCAATAGGAACCCCACCATAATTAAAATGAATGCGACGTATTGAGGGTGTCGAATTTTTGCGTACGGCCCCGAACAGGCAATTTCTAAGTTGCGCTGAGCCCGGTAAAGCACTTTCCATGACACCGCAAGGAGGATAAGTCCGCCGAGTGTCAGAATGTTGCTGAGAATATGTAGCGGACTAAAATGAGCATCTCCCCGCCAGCCTAAAAGGGTCTGCAAAAGGTGACTCGATTCATGGGAGAACCAATTTATTTCAGGAAATCGACTAGTCAACCAGCCCGAGAACAGATAAATAGTGAGCGGAAACCCATACATTTCCGTAAAGAGCGCCACCACAAATGCCGCAAAAGCGCCAAACGTCCGCCAGTCCCGTCGCGTCTGAGGCCGAAAGAAGCTAAAGGCAAAGATTAAAATTATCAAGGAGTTAATTATAACCAGCGGCCAGAGGCCATAATCAGTCATTATATCCATTGTGTGTATCCTTTGTAGGCCCAAAGAGAATCGTAAAAAAATTTAAGAATTTGTTTTGTGACCTAGTGGCATCTCATTGCTTTTCCACCGGTTGCTTTTTCCAGTCGTTCCGTATATCGACACCACCAGCCTTTCTTTTTTTCAGGTTTCGGCTGCAGGTACTTTTCAGGTGTTTCAATAAAGGACTTGCGGCAACCTTCCGCACAAAAATAATACGCTTGTCCCTTAACAACTGCAAAAATCTCCGTCGTTTTTGGGTTTACGGACATCCCGCATACCGGATCGATAACCGTGTTTGTTTTCGTGGCTGCTTGATTCATTATTTATCCTCCCTATTGGTTATTATTCGATTTTTAACAAAGATTAAGTGCAAGCCATATGCCAGATTCGAGCTGAAATGGTCTAAGCATCTAATATTAATTTAATTATTAAATGGTTGCTGCAATCGGGAGCATAATTTTCAGGCGGGCTTGAGCATCACGTGCGAAATAATTGATCATTTTTTGTATCCAAATATGTTTTGGGTGGATACTAAATAACCAATCTTCGAAGGGACTATTCAAGGAATAGTCCTTTCAGCAACAGATGCAATAGATGATAGGAAGACTTCTTGGATCTTTAGATTAAGACGGGGTAGGTCGATGGGTATTGCTGGTCTTGACGGCGCTTTCGATTGTCTGCCTGAGGTCTTCAAAATCAAAGGGTTTCGTTAAATAGCCATAAGCACCTTTTTCTAAGGCTTTCGAAGCTGTTTCATTCGATGAATAGGCAGTCATCATAACGATAGGCATTTCTGGACTTAAGGCTTTTATCTTATCCAGTGCTTCAATACCGCCAATTTCCGGCATACGGACATCCATTAACACCAGATCATAGTGCGTCTTTTGAACTTTTTCGATCGCTATCGATCCGCAGTCCGCTTCGGATATCTTATACTCCCATTCAAAAAGAATGCGCAACATCGTACGGTGCGCAATGTCGTCATCAACGACGAGTATGGATTTTTTCTTTTTCATCGGTCTTTCCCTTTATCTGTAAGGTTAGTTAATTCATTTATTTTAACATGACAGGCCTATCAGATAAATCACCATTATTTCCCTCGAGAGATCAGAAAATAAGTGGAGCAAAATTTATGCCGAAAAATCGAGAGTAGTCATTACATATGAATAATAGATGTTAGACGAAGAATCCGTCTTTCTATTCTAGCCTTCGGCCAATTTTTACGCACTTCCAGGGATTCAATTTGGATATCTGGCTATTAACTATCCACTTTTTATTTTTTAAGGACATAGAATTAATACTTTCAGAACAAAATGGAAAATCCAAAAAAAAATTAATCAAATAGAATGAGGCAGTTAAACAACAATATTCTAGTAATATCAATTTTGGCATGCAGTTTGCTCAATGACTTTTCATTGGCTAAGGGGAAATTTAAAAATGAAAAAAACTTTTATTGGATAGGAGGCATCAAGCAATGATAAAAAGGAGTACAAGCAAAATTTTTGTAATTTTAACTGTTGCTGCAATTCTTGGATTCGGAGCATATGCATTTGCCCACATGAATGTGGGATATGGCTCTTCAGAATGGGGTGGTCACATGACTGGTGGGCACCATATGGGGTACGGTGAGCAAAGTTATGGATATATGCCGAAATTATCAGATGAAGAGATAAACAAAATGGAAAAGGAGCATGTGGCATTTTTTGAAACAACAGAAGAACTTAGAGATGATATTTATGTCAAGGAACTTGAACTCAGAATTGAACTTGCCAAGTCGAATATTGATAAAGTGAAAGCGACATCTCTCCAAAAGGAAATCTCAAAACTTGAAACCCGGTTAGATCAAAAGCACCTCGGCCACATTATTAATATGAAAAAGATTAACCCAAATATTGCCAGAGGGTTTATGGGCATGGGTCATATGGGCTCCAGTTATGCTTTCCTTGATAACTGCTGGAAATAATTTTTCATGATTTGCTCATTGTTGCCTAGCTTGTAAAAAAGGGCGGTTGAATTAACCGTCCTTTTTCAATTCCGGCTGTATTTCTATTATTCCTGTTCAACTGAGCCACTTTGAAGTACTATGGTATTTGAATTGGGTATTTGAAATGAAATTTGTTCGATTAGAGGGTTCGAATATGATTCGTCCAAAAAGCCTCCAGCAGCGAATTGTAATTTTTGTGCTTTTACCGGTTGCGCTGTTGTTAGTTGTTATGGGATTTGCCGGCTTCATCTATGCCAGAAAAAGTATGCTGGCCCAGTGGAGAGAGGCTGCTATCCTTAAATTGCAGCGGGCAGCTCACCAGGTTGACATGCGACTTATACGTACAAAGGATTGGATTCGATTTTTTACCGAAGCATCCGAAGGTCAAGACATCCCTGTGCTTCGCTTTTGGGCAATCGAACAACTGAAACAACTGGAGAGCGTCGATCACGTTCATCTGACTTCAAATGACAACCAAAGAATCAATGGGGATTCGTCCGATGAGCGATTAGGCCAACTGGACCAAATGGCCGTCGGCCGACATCAGGAAAGAACCAGCCGCCGCATGATGATGAGAAGATTCCACAGTGCTCGCACAAGAGAAATCACGCCCCCCCGCTATGATGATGCCGTAGAGCATGAGACAGTCTCCTTGATTTCAGATTTAAATAATGAAACCGGCCAAACCGTTGGTCAGTTGGAGGTGGTGCTGGATTTTGACGTGCTGATTAAAAATATCCGTGAATCTGGATGGTGGCAAAGCAATAAGGCATTTCTCGTGAGTGATAATGGCAATATTTTAGCGGGTACCGGATCTCATCAACGCAGGTCATTATCTGAGAGCGAGGATCCACTTGAAGTAAAAACTTTGCAGGCAATGAAAAGTGCCCCTTATGGAACAGTCCCTGGCGATGGCCATCCACCAAAAGAGGTCAGTGGCTTTTACAAGCTGAAAGAGGCCCCCTGGACCCTGGTCATGATCGCCCCCGGCAAAGCAATTCTTTCACCCATCGTGCGCTTTCGCTCTTATTATTTGGCTATTGGGGGAGGATTTATTTTATTGATTATCTTTTTAATTAAGTTTGTGACCGGACGGACGGTTTCTTCAATTAAGGAGGTTTCGCAGGCAGCCGAAAGAATTGCCCGAGGCGATTTCGATAAGCCTCTTCCGGTAAAGTCTCAGGATGAAGTTGGAGAATTAACTCGCAGCTTTAATACCATGATGGCTCAACTCGAGGACCGAATCAGGATAAAACAGGCACTGGATGTCGCCATGGAAGTTCAGCAAAATCTTCTTCCGCTGGAGACACCGCAGATCCGCAGCCTCGATATTGCTGCACGAAGCATATATTGCGATGAGACCGGAGGAGATTTTTATGATTTTATAGAAGTGCATCGCAATGCCGAAGACGTGCTCGGCATTGCGGTCGGGGATGTTTCCGGTCACGGCATCTCGGCGGCTTTGCTGATGGCGACTATTAGGGCTTTTATAAAAAGCAACGTTACACTTCCAACAAGCATTGCTGAAAGTATCTCCAGGGCAAACCGCCTTATGACACAGGATATGCGCGATACCGGTCAATTTGTTACGCTGTTTTATACAGAGATTTCCCCAAGCGGAAAAAGGTTGCGATGGGTTAGAGCCGGCCATGATCCGGCTATTTTTTATGACCCGAATCATGATAAATTCGAAGATCTCCGTGGCGAAGGGATCGCGCTTGGAATTGATCCGGATTATAAATTTCACGAAAATACCCTCGAAAAATTATCAGCCGGTAATATTTTAGTTATTGCAACTGACGGTTTGTGGGAGGCGCAAAACCAAAAGGACGAAATGTTTGGAAAACAGCGTCTTAAGGATCTTGTAAGACAACATTCAGAATCATCTTCAGATGCCATAATTAAAGCCGTAATCCATTCCATTACAAAATTCCAAGATTCAGTTAGGCAGGAAGATGATATCACTCTTTTAGTGATAAAAATTATTGAATAATTTTATTATGACAAAAAACAAGCCAAATTTGAAACCAGCCAGCTATATTTCATCCAAAAATACTTGGCGATGGGCTTTGATTGGCGGTTTAATAGGCTTCTTTGTTATTCATCCGTGTGTCATGATTAGCGCCTATTTAATGTTTCAACCCAGTCTTGAATCGAATTATTCAATTGTCAATGTCATCCTTGCTGAATCTACTAAAATCTTTTCACTTCAAATGTTGCCATGGGGGCTTTCCTTTACTTTTATTAGTGCGCTATCAGGCCTTTTTTTGGGGCGTAATCGGCAGATGACGCATGCATTGCAAAAAAGTGAACAGAAATTCAGAAAATTGAGTGTTACCGACGATTTGACCGGGATTTACAACTCCAGGCATTTTTTCAAGCAACTGAAAAACGAAATTGAACGAACCAATCGCTACGGGCATCCTCTTTCATTGTTAATTTTAGATCTGGATAATTTCAAGAATTACAATGACTGCTATGGTCATGTTGCCGGTGACGAAGTCCTGGCCAAAACCGGAAAAATTTTACAGAACTCCTTGAGGAAAACCGATTCTGCCTACCGCTATGGCGGTGAGGAATTTACGGTCATATTACCGGAAACCGGCTGTAAAGCAGCCGCGCATTTTGCGGAAAGAATCCGTCTGGGTATTGAAAAGCATGCTTTCGTGATTGAGCGGGATAGAAGCCTATCAGTTACTGCCAGCATTGGAATAGCTCAATATAAAACAGGAGAACACATATCCGCCTTTATCAAACGTGCGGATGAAAATATGTATACCGCAAAAAAACAGGGCAAAAATCGTATTTTTTTATCCCTTCAATCGTAAACCTTCATAAATCCGTGCCAATATATGGCCGCAAAGTAAAAATCCTATCCATTTTGAGAGGAAATAAAATGGGATTCATAAATAGAAAAACCGTGGATATAGTTCTGGATTTAGGAAAAGCTGGCGCTGTTTTTATTTCAGGTAGCATAATCATTCATCTTTTGGTGATGTCTATTGACTATTATCTTTTGTTCAAACCGCTTGATTTGGAATTGGATAAGAATTTCGAAGAAAGCATTTTTTCTGCACCTATGATTCCTATGATGGTAGCTTACGGTATCCTGTCATTAGTCATATTTCTTTTGTGGCGTCGAAAGAAAAAAGCCATGCTCCTCGCTTATGAAAAAGAGATGCAGAATGAAAAGATCGAGGCTGTCTTCAAATCAATGCAGCGCATAACCGGGATTCTAGCGGAGCATATTGCTTTTTATAATGCGGAAATCATGAGTTGGGTTGAATCTAGAAAAACAAATGGGGGACAGGTCTCTGAAAAGGTTGAAAAATCCAGCAGGAAAATAGCTCACTCTTTGCAATCACTTTCAAGAATATCATTTATAATCCCCTATACCGAGAATCGTCCGAAAAATGTTGGTGATATCGAGAAAATCTTACAGGCTAAATTGTCCGGGATAACTGAGCTTCAGGACGGTTAACTCGGCTGCTGTAAATCAATAAAATTTCCAATTAAATGGTATCACTACTTTTTTGGGATAATTCGAGCACTCTGAACACATCGGAATCCCACTTTTTCGAAAGCTTCCCAGGGTTGCCGAATCACACCTGAAGGTAATACAACAAATTCTGAATCAATTCCTTTGTGAGGGCTTTCTTCCAAGCTCCAGTGGCCCCACTGGCTAATACCTTCATCTAATCCCCTTATTCCGAATTTGTTTGGCGCAAAATTCGTCGCCGGATATAATTCTTTTTGAATACCACCTTTAAAAGAAAACTCATTGCCTATTTGACCGTGCATCGTACCGTGCATGACTTCTAATTCTTTTCCTTCTACTGCGGAATGTGAAGTTGTGGAATTTTTTTGATTGCTGCTATCTTTTGCTTGCACATACAACCACTCGATATACGTAGGCAAACGCCTGTTGTAAAATTTAGCATAGGCGGAAGCTCCATATGCAGTCACCCGTAAAACAGGAAATGACGCATAAGCCGCAGAAGTCAGTTTGAATTCTCCGTCGCGAAATACAATGGGCTCATAGTCTTCCTTGACGGCTCCCAGGAGCAACCATATCTTATCGTCACTGCGAACCACGCTTTTTGCGATATCAATCTGTGAACGCTTATGGTTTAAAAATTCAACGTACTGATGGTTGGTCACCGGTGCCTCATCCATATAAAACGGATCAACCTTTAGTGCTTTTTTTTCACCAGTGGCGGGCTTTGCAGGAAGCACAACTGTACCGCCCGGAATCAAGTGCAATGTTGCGCCGTCTTTGGTCAATAGCGTTGGCTTGGAGCCGTCAGGTTTCGTTCCGGAGGGTGTCATATTCTCATCAAGTTTAATTTGTGGTGCTTGCTTAATGGCTTTCTGGGTAATTTCTTGCGGCATAAGCCCTTTTCCAGGATCGCTCATAAAATGCCACACAGTCATGGCCGCAACCGATAAAATCGCCAGAGCAACGCCTGTCCATATCCACTTGGCCTTGTTGAGAAATGATAAATGCTTCGGTTTAACAGAGATTTCGATCGCAGCTTCATTGCTTAAGCCGTTAATAATATTTGATAGCGCGTTGCTTAATTTATCTACCGAATCAAAGCGGTCTTCTTTTTTTCCGGCTGTAGCTTTCTGGATGATTTCATCCAGTTTTTTAAAAAATGGCATTTCGGTATTTGCCAGGGATACGGTTTTCAGCGGAAGGTGTTTTTTGTCGATTTTCCCATCAATGGCTTCATATAAGATCTTTCCCAACGAATAAATATCAGCCCTATGATCGGCTTTTCTGAAATCAAAGAAATGCTCCGGCGACATGTAGTTCGCGGTGCCTTTTACATCCATGGACTGCGTCACAGGCTTCAGGCGGCTGGAACGCGCCAGACCGAAATCGGCAATTTTGGGAATCTGTCCGTCCATCAATATATTTTCAGGTTTAAGGTCACGATGGACCATATCCGATGCATGAATCGCTCCGACGCCGTCTAAGACCGGCATAAAGTAATCTTTTAGCCAGGCACTAGCCAAATCGTGTTCAGGATAGAAGCCTTCCTCCGACATGGTGTAGCGCAACGTTTCCCCCGGTATATATTCCATAACGATATATTCTACCGGATACTTATCAGTAGCCCTTTTGACTTCGGTGGAACCATAGTCGAAGATCTGTAAGATGTTGGGATGCCTGACCTGGGCCATGGCCTGGACTTCCCGCCTGAAGCGCTGCAACGCAGTTTCAACTTCTTCTTCATCTTCTTCAATAGAGTTAAGCCAGTCCCTGGAGGCCACCTTTATGGCGACATCCCGCTGCAGGTTCAACTGGTGGGCCCGGTAAACCTCTCCCATTGCGCCTTTACCGATAAAATCAAGAATTACCCATTTATCCTGGATGATGCTACCAGCCGCAAAAATTTTGCCCTGGTCAGTACTCATAATCTGACAAATCCTTTTTTAGAGTTCAGCTATTCGATAAATTTGAACAAACATCAGCAAAATATGTGCCGTAATATATCTTTACCTGTAACATGCCGTAACACTCAATAAAAATAATGTCCCGGCACATTAAATTCAAGCTGGGTGGATACTTTTTATCCATTTTGGCTGAAACACACGGAAAAACTGTGAAATTTTTGTGCAGGGACAATGTGCTTAAAGAAAAATATGATCTTCTCCCTAATCCGATTAATATATAAACGTGCAAATTTTTGTTTCAATTCAATCGTTTATATTTTTGTTTCAATTATTAGCCGTCTCTGGCACGTCCATTGCTCCTATTTGAAATGGAAAACCACAATAAAGGAGTAATTAATATGCAGACCGAACCGGTTAGATCCGAAAGGGATATGCTGAACAAATTAGATCTTGGCATCAGCGGCATGAGCTGTGCCAGTTGTGTCGCCAAAATCGAAAAGGGACTTTCCAAGGTACCGGGTGTAGTTGAAGCCAGAGTCAATTTCGCCGCCGAAAAGGCGACGATCGAGTATGACCCTGCCGAGGCGAATCCCTCAGACCTGGTGGGCACCGTAAAAGAGTTGGGCTATGAGGCGCGGTCTCAAAAAGTGATATTATCCGTTTTGGGAATGACTTGTGCGTCATGCGTTAATCGGGTCCAAACGGCTTTAAATCAGATGTCCGGCGTCATTGAAGCCACGGTAAATTTTGCAACTGAAAAGGCATCGATAGAATATATACCAAACCTGGTAAAAATCAAAGATCTGGCCAAGGCAACAGCGGCGATTGGCTACACTTTGGTGGAAGCTAAAGAAGAGCAGCTAGTTGACAAAGAGGCGCAAGCCAGACAAGCCGAGTTTCGACAGCTCAAAAGCAAATTCTTGACCGGACTTTTACTCGTCGCTCCTCTTTTCCTGCTTGTTCATTGGGATAAACTGGGGTTGTCAGCAATTTTACCTTTTAGCGGACAGGCAAATTTTATACTGCAGCTGTTGCTTCAAACGCCGGTCCAATTTTGGGTTGGCTGGCAATTTTACAAGGGTGCTGTCGCGGCCGCCAGACACCGAACCAGTGATATGAACACGTTGATCGCGGTGGGGACCTCAGCCGCTTATCTATACAGTATTCTGGCCACCTTTTTCCCCCACCTTTTTGCTGCCGAGGGTCTGGCTCCCAGGGTTTATTACGATACGGCCGGAGCCATTATTGTTCTAATCCTGCTGGGCCGATTGCTGGAAGCCAGGGCAAAGGGGCAGACTTCCGAGGCCATAAAAAAGCTAATTGGCCTGCAAGCCAAAACGGCAACAGTGCTGGTAAATGGTGAGGAGCATGAACTCCCCGTTGAAGAGGTTCTCATCGGCGATACGGTTATTGTAAAACCCGGAGAGAAAATCCCGGTGGACGGAGAGATTCTGGATGGTCACTCTTCAGTCGATGAATCCATGGTTACCGGTGAATCCATCCCGGTTGAAAAGACAGCCGGTGATGAAGTGGTCGGTGCAACCATCAACAAGATGGGGACTTTTAAATTTAAGGCGACAAAAGTCGGCAAAGACACGATGCTGGCGCAAATCATCAAAATGGTGGAAGAAGCTCAGGGATCAAAACCACCGATCGCAAGGTTGGTCGATGTCATTGCCAGTTACTTTGTGCCCGTTGTTATAGGGATTGCCTCGATTACATTTTTTATCTGGTACTTCTTTGGGCCGGCACCGGCCTTGACCTATGCCGTGCTTAATTTTGTGGCGGTTATGATTATTGCCTGTCCGTGTGCCCTGGGTCTGGCCACCCCTACCTCAATTATGGTCGGAACGGGCAAAGGGGCCGAACACGGCATTCTCATTCGGGGCGGCGAAGCCTTAGAGACCGCGCATAAACTGAATGCGATCGTTCTTGACAAGACCGGTACGATTACAAGAGGCGAACCGGCTGTCACCGATGTCTTAGCCGTCGAAGGTTATGAAACCGAGGAAATTTTGGGACTGTCAGCGTCGGCTGAAAAGGGTTCAGAGCACCCCCTTGGCGAAGCCATTTTGAAAAAGGCCCGGGAAGATGACTTGAACCTGGCCGACGCAAATGATTTTAATGCAATTCCCGGTCACGGCATCGAGGCTATCATTGACGGGAAAAATGTTTTATTAGGAAACACCCGATTAATGAATGACCGAGACATTGATCTGAAGGATCTGCCAGAGAAGGCCGAGGCGTTTTCCGGCGAAGGAAAGACTCCCATGTGGATCGCTGTTGATGGATTTATTGCAGGGATCATTGCCGTGGCAGATACGTTAAAAGAAAACTCAAAAACCGCTGTGGCAGCGCTGCACAATTTAGGCCTTGAAGTGATCATGCTGACCGGCGACAATAAACGTACGGCGGATGCTATTGCAAATCAAATCGGTATCGATCGCACTCTGGCTGAGGTGTTGCCGGAAGGTAAGGCCAGTGAAATTAAAAAGCTCCAAGCAGAAAACAAAAAGGTAGCGATGATCGGTGATGGTATCAATGACGCTCCCGCGTTGGCCCAGGCCGATGTGGGCCTTGCCATCGGAACTGGCACAGATGTGGCCATGGAGTCGTCGGATATCACCCTGATCACCGGGGACCTGACGGGAGTTGTTACGGCCATTGCTTTGAGCAAAGCCACCATTCGCAACATCAAACAGAATCTGTTTTGGGCTTTTGCCTATAATACAATTCTGATCCCTGTAGCGGCCGGAGTACTCTTCCCGTTTTTCGGGATTCTGCTGAACCCGATCTTTGCGGCCGCAGCCATGGCGCTTTCTTCGGTAACCGTGGTAACCAATGCCTTGCGATTAAGAAGATTCCGGCCGCCTGCAATTGGTAAAGCGACGCTTGGGACATAGAGGCGGAATAAAACCCTATGAAGCTGAATTCTATGTTTACCTAAAAACAAATAAAATTGATAACTTACCATGACACCTTTTATTTGGATTCAAAATATATTTTTAAAAAATAAATCGGCAGGCCGGCACGATCGGGTTCTCCCGATGCAGGGACAGTTAAAGGCGTGGAGTAAAGCCAACCATAAAATGAGCTGGGGTATAGAAAACGATGAATTTAAAGGAATTGAGACATTATTGCCCCTTCCTTTGACAGATGATGATCGAGTGCAAGGATTTATCGGGTTTGTGCTTTTCTATGGGTTTGGAGATGACGGCCGGGGCAATGCGGATGCGGTGCTTTCCGGAAAGCGCGCCTGGGATTATGCCCTGCAGCGTCGAAAAACCTGGCAGTGTGAATATGTTGATTTTAACAAGTCGGAGGATATCCGCTTGCGACCCGAAGCCCCGCCTCGACCGAAAGGGTTTTATCTTGCCAAGATCACATCCGGTGAAAGATTTCTAAAATTGACTGTTGCTCAGGTGCGCAAAAAATTCATGCCGGATACCGGATGGGGGGCCGAAGGATTTCAGTTTTTATCTATTACCCATCCTCACTTTGCAGACCTGATGAACGAGCGAAAACTACCTTTCATGGCCCTTGCCGATTATGATGTCGCCCCTTACGGTTACAATGATTTTTTTGATGCACCCCAGCTTTTTTGCAGCAACCACAAATTGGGCCTCGGTATCGGAAATGTGGACCGCAACTATCCTCTTTTTGGAATTCCCACCCTGCAACTCTGTGGCGAGCCGTAAGGGATGAGTTTCGGCCTGATTTTAAATTCCAGCCCAACGCATCTTTTATATTGACGCCAAATTTGTTATCTTATATACTACTTAGTGGTATGAAATTAGAGAAAAGCATACTCAAATCGTTTTGCCGGACGGCGATTTGCATCATCGCCATTCTGTCTGTCAGCATCGGCTTTGCTTTTGGCGGTGCTCTGGCAGAAAATTGTCAGGGTGGTGCTGCTTGCCCGGTTTGCACCGAACGACCGCACGGGCATGTTCCGGGTGCGGCGGCGGATATGGAAAATCCGGGTTGTCCATCGGGAGGGCAAAACGCTGCCTGCGGCTTTGAAGCCAGTCAGGACCCGGATGAATTTCGCGGCATTGTTTCCTCGGTCAGATCATACCACCAGGTGCATGCCGGCATTTTTGCTGCCGTATCGGATGAATATGGTCAAGCCCTTCTTCCGAAAGAATTTGCCCCACAATTCCTTTTGTCTGATTCAGATGGGGCAGCCCCTATCTATTTACTCAACCAAGCCCTGCTCTGTTAAATCCCCCAGCTCGATTCTGTTTAAATTTTCTCCATTATTAATTTGATGGCTGGATACTTTTTATCCAGCATATGCGACGGCAAGGATACTTTATATCCGGCTTTCAGCTATATTTGGGGGAGATTTCTGTTTAAAAGCTTGTATTCAAAATTGCTTTTTTAAAAAAATTGCTTTAATTCAGCATGTTATAATGCTGACTCAATTTAATGGAAAATGTGGCACAGCCATTGCTATTTATTCTAAAAAAGGCAAAATTTTCTATTTGTTTTAATAAATTCTTAATAATTAAGGAGGCATAGAAATGACAAGACTAACCAAACCAATTCTTACCGCTTCACTGATTTTGACCATTGCGCTGCTGATTAATTTTGTCGGCCTGGACATCGCAAATGCCTGCGGATGGGGCCAGGGTGGGGGTCAGGGTTATGTACCCCAGAGACGCGATTCAAACGGATTTCTGGCCCAAAAACCGACAGCCACACTATCTGAGGAGCAAGCCCGGGACCTTGTGACCAAATATGTGAAAAGATTAAACCCCAATCTTGAAGTGGGTAAGGTTAAGGACAATGGAAGCTTTTACGAAGCTGAAATCATTGCTGAAGATAATGAGGTCATCCAGCTTGTGGGTATCGATAAACAATCCGGGCGCCTGATCGTACTTAATTAACCTGCTGCCGAACATTGATCAGCCGGATTTGTTAAGATGTGTTGAAATCTCACAAAAAATTGTTTTAGGAGCCATCTATGCACAGGAACAATAGAATACTGGATCGTTTTTTTCTTGTTTTGATGGTGACGATCCTAGTCGGGTTGCCTTTTGGCATCGCCTATTACGACCGACATGTATCATCCCAAAAAATACCTTCGAA
>Ga0224502_10000154_pt1 | contig 20645 bp, 15 predicted proteins | sample SF_Oct11_sed_USG_5_FD_169104 | JGI IMG/M metagenome (GOLD analysis project Ga0224502, IMG submission 169104) | Sediment microbial communities from San Francisco Bay, California, United States - SF_Oct11_sed_USGS_13 | ecosystem: Environmental > Aquatic > Marine > Sediment | place: USA... | reverse complement strand
TAGGATTTCAGGTTTCGGGTGTCAGGTGTCAGGGTTCAAAAAAAGGCGGATAGGCTAGGAAGCTATAAGGCTGGGAAGCTGGAAGGCTTGAAAGCGCGAAAGTTTCCAGGCTTTCTGGCCTCCTGGCCTCCCAGCCTTCAAGCTATGAGCCATGAGATATCAGCTACGAGCTATTTTTCCTGACACCTGAACACTGAAACCTGAAACCTATCTTTTAGTGTTTCCTAATCCCCGATGGTTTTACTCAAATCCGGAATGGTTTCCGGTTTACCGCGCTGCATGTAACGGCTATCCCCATCCCGGGCCGTTACGTTTTCATAGACGCCATCGTCGCGCTTTACCAGCTTGGTAAAGCCAAGGTCACGGAGCTCGCCATTCGTTCTCGGACAGCTGATATTGATTTGCGAGATGATTTTTTGTACGGGCCCCTTGCAATGAGGACAGGCCTTTATCGGATCATTGGATAACGATTGCTTAAGGTCAAAGACCTTCCCCATTTTGCACGGTCGTTTGAGATGTTCATATTCATAGATTGGCATAATCTCACCCTTTGTCCTAATTTTAGTATTTCCGATGGCGAAAATCAACCTTCTCTAAAAATTATAGAACGAATAAAAATTCTGTCAAGTTTCTTTAGCCCCGACCGGGAGTTATTCGATCTCCAGCCAGATTTTAAATTGCGCTAACCCCCTAAAGTTTTTTTAAAAGCAGCCGATAGTTTTAATGGGTTTCAGGTGATTTTCACACACCGATCTTTGGCGGATTAGCTCACTTGCTTTCTAAATGGCTGTAACAACCAACGAAAAGGACCTCATTGCCTATTTTTACGGGTCGGGATAACCAATTATGAGCAAAGCACGGCCGGTTGAACTAACCGATATCCAAACGAAAATTAAAGAGGCGGAAACCTGTCATTCTATGGGTATGAAAGAGGAGGCTCTATCCCTTTACGAACAGGTACTTTCCCTTTCATCCGATCAGGACGATCAAAACACGGAGGCCGTTCGCAACAAGATCAGTCATTTACGCAAGGAAATAGAGGTTCAGGAAATGGCTGAAAATCAGGGCCTAAGCGCTGAAGATATTACCCTCTTTAGAAAAAACCTGTCCCTGCATGATGATGTCCCGACCATTCTGGATGGCGCCAGGGCCCTGAAGGAACTCGGTCTTGTTGAAGAGGCGACGGCCGAGTATGAAAAATTATTGCAGTTTGATTTTGAAAAATCCGACTACTCAAAGCTGGATTATTCCCCGGCCCAGATTGTGGTCGATTATTTAACCTGTCTTCTAGAGACCCACCAGGGCCCGGATGTCGTCAAAAAGGCCAGTAAGGCCATATACCAGCACAATTTGAACGACAAGGAAAACGCTCAAATTCAATTCTGGCTTGGCAATGAGATGGAAAAGAGGGATCAGCGAGATCAGGCGCTTGAGCTATACGAGACCGCCGCTAAGATCGATTCGAAAAATGAGGATATCACAAACAAACTGAATGCTTTAAAGTCCAACATCTCATCCAGTTCGAGATACGACTATCTGTTAAGAAACAAATTGGTAACCACCAACCAGCTCCAAGAGGCATTGGCTATTTGCAAAAAAATCGGGAAAAGTGTCGAGTTCGTTCTGGTTGATCGATTTAAAGTCAAAAAGAAAGAGGTAGGCAAATCTTTATCGCTGTATTATGGATGCGCGTTTCGCGAATTTGATCCGGAAGCACCCGTCCCTGTTGAGCTCACGAACAAGTTGAAAAAATCTTTCTTGCTCTATTATGTATGGGTGCCGTTGAGCTGGGATAAAAACGGTGTGGAGATTTTGGTCGACGATCCCAAAGATCTTCGAAAAACCGACCATATCAAAGCGCTGATGACCAATCAGAAAATTAATTTATCCATAGGAATCAAGGAAGATATTGAAAAATACATCAATCGTTTCTTTGATCCACGCGTCGAAAAGCTCACTGAAAATGTATTTGAAAACCTGGACGATATCATTCCGGATATTTCCTTTGAAGAAGAGGAAGATCTCGAGGAGGACGTAACGGGTCTGGATGAGTCATCCAGTCAGATCGTTAAGTTTGTTGATCAAGTCCTGGTGACTGCATTTCGCAATCAGGCTTCCGATATCCACATTGAACCTTCGGTCATAAACCGTAAAACGACCATACGTTTTCGGACCGATGGGGTATGTCATGAGTATATCCAGGTCCCCAATGCAATGGCCCCGGCAATTGTCTCACGCTTGAAAATTTTGGCCGACCTTGATATCGCCGAACGCCGTCGACCCCAGGACGGGAAAATAACTTTAAAGCGTAAGGGCATAAAAGAATTTGAGCTTCGAATATCCACCATGCCTACAGTCGGAAGATTTGAGGATGCGGTGCTGCGCATTTTAACCTCTTCGGGCACGCTTAAACTGGATGAAATCGGGCTGAACGAGCGCAACCTATCGGTGTTGAAGCACATCATTGCCCGGCCGTACGGCCTGATTTTATGCGTGGGGCCCACCGGATCGGGAAAAACAACGACATTGCATTCTGCCCTTGCGCATATCAACACCCCCGGTGTCAAAATTTGGACCGCTGAGGACCCGGTAGAAATCACCCAGGCCGGACTGAGGCAAGTGCAGGTAAAACCCAAAATTGGTTTGGATTTCGCAAAAATTATGAGAGGATTTCTAAGGCTTGACCCGGATATTATCATGATCGGTGAAATGCGGGACCGCGAAACGGCGGCGACGGCCATTGAAGCTTCTCTGACCGGCCATTTGGTGCTATCCACCCTGCATACCAATAATGCGCCGGAGACCTTAACCCGACTGCTGGATATGGGAATGAACCCGCTGAATATTGCGGATGCGTTTTTGGGGGTATTGGCGCAGCGGCTTGTTAGAAGGTTGTGCCCCGAATGCATAGAACCCTATCACCCGGATGAAGAGGAGTTTGAATATGTCAAAAAGGATTACGGAACAAAGGCCTTTGATGCCCTGGGAGTGGAGTATACCTCCGAGTTTGAACTGCAACGTTCCTTGGGCTGTGAGAAATGCAATGGATCCGGATATAAAGGCCGATTGGGGATTCATGAATTAATCGAGGGAACGCCTGATATTAAGTTATTAATCAAAAAGCAGGCGACCTCTCAGGATTTGGCAAAACAGGCCATCAAAGATGGAATGATGACATTAAAGCAAGACGGCGTTCATAAGGTCTTTGAGGGAATCACGGATATGCGCGAGGTCCGCCGGGTCTGTGTTGAATAAAATAAAAAGGTGAAAGTCATGTCAAAACAAGCCCTGGTTGTGGATGCAGATTATTTTTTTGTAGAGTTTGTCAGCGAATTGCTCGAAAAACGCGGATATGCGGTTACCAAAGCCTATGACGGCAAAGACGGTATCTCCAAGCTGGCCGGCGACCCGCATGATATCCTGTTTGTCGATTTGGTGATGCCCAAAGTCGATGGTCCGCAATTCATTCATTTCGTTCGCGAAAAATATGGGCCCAACCATTTTCCGATCGTCGCATTATCGGGAGTGATGATTGAACAACTCGGCAGCCTTAATGAAATCGGCGCCGATTACTACATGGCCAAAGGGCCGATTGACAAACTAACCGTCCAGTTGAACGAATTTATGGCTGAATTCGAAACGCACCCGGAATTTCCCCCCCGCGAAATGAAAATACGGGAGACCGGCGGGGTCTATCCCCGGCGGGACGCTGTGGAATTGCTAAAATCCCTAAAGTTTCATCAGGCAATTATCGAAAGTCTGGGGGTCGGGATTATTGTGGTTGATACCGATACGCGTATTTTAAATGCGAACTCCCTGGCCTTTGAAATTCTGGCCAAATCACCAACGCAAGTTCTCAACAGCTCCGTGGTTGATATTTTCCCGGCATCGGCCAAGGCGAAATTGGGCGACGCACTCAAGCAGGTGATTCAGTTGCCTGCAAAAACAAAAATCGGTTTTCATACAGATTTTAACGATCGCGCTATTACCACCACCGTATCTGCCATTTTGCTTTCCGAAAGCAAAGCCGGATGGGTTCTGGTATTGGAAGATACACAAACTGCCTGATACGCTGATATAAGCGCTATCATAACCCCCTCCAAATTAGTCGGCAACCATCTTTAGGTTAAAAATATCCGCAGATTATGCAGATTTTCGCAGATTTTTCCACAGCAAAAAATTAATCTGTGTAATCTGCGTAATCGGTGGATATTATTTTAATCTGCGGATCTTGTATAAACATTCTCAGAATACCCTCCATTAGCCGAATCTTCTTGAAGGAACCGGTTTTATTTGTTAAAAATCCAGATTTGTACCATTTATAAATTCCTGCTAAAGGAGGCTTTATGATACGGGTTGGAATCGTGGGTGCGACCGGCTATGCGGGAGCGGAACTTGTCAGAATTCTTTGCGGGCATCCGCAAGTTGAATTGACCATCCTGACGTCCCGGCAGTTTGCCGGCGTTAGATTTGACGAGGTCTACCCGGCAATGAGCGGGTGCGTGAATCTGGTCTGTGAGGAACTGGCGGTGGAGAAAGTATGTGATCGTGCCGATATCGTGTTTACGGCGCTTCCGCATCGACTGCCCATGGCCCTTGTTCCGGAATTTGTCAAGCGCAAGGTGCGCGTAGTGGATTTGTCAGCCGATTTTCGATTTAACGATGCCGGCGTGTATGAATCGGCTTACCAGGCGCATACCGCCACGGACTTACTCGACAAAGCCGTTTACGGCCTGAGTGAAATTTATTTTGAAGATATCCGATCCGCGGTTTTGATCGGCAATCCGGGATGCTATCCCACCAGTGTCTTGTTGCCGCTGATTCCTTTGGTGAAAGAAGGCCTCTTGGATCTAAACACGTTAATTGCCGACTCAAAATCAGGGGTTTCCGGAGCGGGCCGAACCTTAGCGTTAACCAGTCATTTCTGTGAAGTAAATGAATCCTTCAAGGCTTACAAAGTTGGTGTGCATCGTCATAATCCGGAGATGGAGGCCATCCTGAGCCGTGAGGCCAACCAGCCGGTTAATTTAACCTTCGTGCCGCACCTGGTTCCGATGAGCCGCGGAATGTTAACCACTATTTATGCAATGCCGGTCGCCGCGTTGAAGGCGAAAGATATTTTTCAATGTTTAGCCGCTGCATACTCCGGCCACGCTTTCATCCGGTTATGTGCTCAAGAACGCCTGCCGGATACCGTTCACGTGAAAGGAACCAATTTCTGTGATATCGGATTCAGACTGGATGAGCATACCCAGCGCCTCATACTTATCTCGGCAATTGACAACCTGGTTAAAGGTGCTGCCGGCCAGGCCGTTCAAAATATGAACATCATGCTGGGTTTGGATGAAACAACCGGGTTAAGCCACATTCCCTATCCACTCTAAAAACTTCAGGTATTTGTTGTTGACTTTTGATCGGGAATGTTTTGTATGTAACGGATATTTTTTAACGAATAACCAGTAACCCATAATTAATAACTATTGTATAAGGGAGGATAAAGATGACGGCAAAGCTAATTAAGGGGACGGAGATACGCGAAGAGATCTTGAAAGAAATTGCAGATGAGGTCAAAGAAATCAAAGAAAAGCACGGTGTTGTTCCCGGCTTGGTGACGATTTTGGTCGGCGAAAACCCCGCCTCCATTTCCTATGTGACCCTGAAGATTAAAACCGCAAATCAGTTGGGCTTTAAAGAGATTCAGGACAGCCAGGCCGACGATATTTCCGAGGAAGATTTGCTGGCCTTAGTGGATAAATACAATAACGATGATTCCATTCACGGCATTTTGGTTCAGCTGCCGCTTCCGAAACATTTAGATGAAAAAAAGGTGCTCAATGCCATCGATCCGGACAAGGATGTGGATGGTTTCCATCCCGTAAATGTCGGCCGGCTGATGATCGGCGGTGCAGAAGTAAAATTTGCACCGTGTACACCGGCCGGGATCCAGGAAATGATTATGCGGGCCGGCGTGGAGACCAGTGGTGCTGAAGTCGTTGTCGTTGGTCGCTCAAACATCGTCGGCAAACCCATTGCCAATATGATGCTGCAAAAGAGCGATGGCGCCAATTCTACCGTAACGATCGTGCATACCCGTACCAAAGATCTGGCGGCCCATTGTAAACGGGCCGATATTTTAATTGTCGCTGCCGGCGTTCCGGACCTGGTCAAACCCGAGTGGATTAAACCGGGTGCGTGCGTGATCGATGTGGGCGTCAACCGGGTCGGAGAAAAGATCAGCGAAAAAACGGGAAAGAAAATAGCGATCTTAAAGGGCGATGTGGATTTTGATAAAGCTAAAGAGATTGCAGGTTCGATTACACCGGTCCCCGGCGGTGTGGGGCCCATGACCGTTACCATGCTGATGAAAAATACCCTGAAGTCTCTGAAATTTAAGCTGGGGATCGCCTAATTTTTTTTCAAGATTGCAAAAAAACCTAAAGTTAAGGTATAATATACCGATATTGCTAATAGATTGAACTATTTATATATTGACAAAGCAATTGTACCCTAATATATTGTTTTTTAGGACTATTTTGCAAAACGAAAGAGCAAAGTCACCGAAAGATGGCGACGCAAAACCATGGGTCTAAAGCTGATGGGGCTAAGACTGCCAGGTTACCGACTATTTGCTGTCAGAACGCTTTCGGGGGTGATGAAGCCTGGAGGCGTTCTTTATTTGGGCGGCCAAATTCTCAATTGTTTTGACCGAATGGCGCTGGAATAGAGGGGATCTAGATCAACAATTAGTTTGAATTATAGAAGGAACTTACCCTCTTGACACGGATATTAGGGATGTGATACCAAAAAAAAGCTCCGAAATGTAATGCAAGGCTGCACTAAGCGCGACGGTGTTTTTTAATCCTCCATGTATTGTTGAATTCGATCAATCCTTGTTTTACATAAGTACGTACGATTGATTGTTTAAATAAAGATAACCCGGGCAAATCCATAATTCGTTTAAGGTATACTGTTATGCGAAAGAAAATTTCTTTTGTCGTATTAAGCAATAGTGGAGCGCCTGCCAAGCAAATGTGCGCCTCCAAAGCTTCCATTCGTTTGGTAAGTGTTTTCGTTATAGCCTGTCTGATATCTGTTGGCTATGTGGTTTACGATTACTTTCAGCTTAAACAAAAGATGGTGCACCTGGAAACCCGCGCGGTCCATCTGACCAACGAGTTGGGCGAGATTCAAAGTCAACGCAAACAGATTCAAGAGTTTGCCGGCGAGATCAATTCATTAAAGGGCCATCTGGTATCACTGAACAACTTTGAGAAAAAGATTCGCATCATCGCCAATATTGAAAAAACCGATGATTCGAATAATATTTTCGGTGTTGGCGGTTCCATACCGGAAGATCTGGATGCCGGGCTGCCATTGATGGAAAAACACAACAGCCTGATGCGCGATATGCATGAGCAGATTGACGAGTTGAATCGTGCATCCATTCATCAAAAAGGCGAATTTGAATCCCTCCTCAAATCCTTAGAGGACCAGCAAAACCTGTTGGCTTCCACCCCTGCCATCCGTCCCATATCCCGCGGGGAAAAATCATGGGTTACGTCCTCGTTTGGTTACCGGAGATCACCATTTACCGGTAAACAGGAATTTCATCAGGGGTTTGACATCTCTACCCGGAAGGGGACACCGATTCTGGCTACCGCCGAAGGAATTGTCACCTTTGTCGGCAAAAAAGGCTTGCTGGGCAATACCGTTATTATCGATCACGGCCATGGAATGGTTACACGCTACGGACACGCTCAGAAATTTCTGAAGAAACGCGGTGAAAAAGTAAAACGCTACGAACCCATCGCTCTGGTGGGAAACACCGGTCGCAGCACCGGACCGCATGTGCATTACGAAGTGCGGCTGAACGGAATTCCGGTGAACCCGTATAAGTATATCTTAAATTAATACCCCTGGAACGTTTCATTTTTCATCCACCTTAAAAGGCTGACGCAGACCAGCAAATACCCCTGTATCAAACGGACAGATCCCTTTTTCTTTTCATCTCGATTTGAACTGTCTGACCTTGCTTCTGAGGCCTCCCGAGTTTATATTGTAATACCGCGTCGGGTATCAAATCTATTTAGACATGGAGCAGCGATTTGGTTTGGGGTGAACATAAGGATGCCATTATGTATTTAAACTCCTGGGCCTTAAATTAGTTATTGAGAGATACGCTAAATTTGCTATAATTCACCCAGCGGGACTAATTTTTATCTAAGTTGGGCGATTGTCGAGGTTGCCGCTCGTAAGATCCCGTCGCAGCGGGGAGCTACAAGGAAGATGTCGTCCCGCTATAGTTGGCTATGCGGGACGGCATCTGACGCAATAGATGCGGTAAGATCGACAATCCCGAAGGGTTTCAAATTTTAAAAAATAGAACGATAGAATTCCTTGAAAATAAAGTAAAATTATTCCTTTTTAAAATTTGAAACACCCAATTTAGATTTTAATAATGCATGCTTACGGGAGGATTACACCCGAGATGATATTAAACGCGTTGACAAAAGTATTTGGAAGCAAAAACGAACGGGATTTAAAACGGCTGCAGCCATACGTTGAGCGCATCAATGCGCTGGAACCGGAAATTCAGGCCATGAGCGATGACCAGCTCAAGGCCCAGAGCTCCAAGTTTAAAGAGCGCATCGATCAAGGAGAATCTCTGGACGACCTTTTGCCGGAAGCGTTTGCAACCGTCCGGGAAGCTTCCTTGCGCGCTTTGAACATGCGGCATTTTGATGTCCAGCTTATCGGCGGAATCGTGCTGCATGAGGGCAAAATCGCTGAAATGAAGACCGGGGAAGGCAAAACCCTGGTGGCAACACTGCCGGCTTATCTGAATGCGTTGACCGGAAAGGGAGTCCATATTGTTACGGTCAATGACTATCTGGCCAAGCGCGATACCGAATGGATGGGTCACATCTATCGTTTTCTGGGTTTATCGATGGGCACGATTGTTCACGGCCTGGATGATACCGAACGCCAGGCGGCTTATGCGTCCGACATTACCTATGGGACCAACAACGAGTTCGGTTTTGATTATTTAAGAGACAATATGAAATTTGACCGTGATGCGCTGGTCCAGCCCCAGCTGAATTTTGGGATTGTGGATGAGGTCGACAGCATCTTGATCGATGAGGCCCGGACGCCGTTGATCATTTCGGGTCCGGCTGAAAAATCTACCGATCTTTACTATCAGGTGAATGGCCTGATTCCGCGGCTTTCCGGCGATAAACATTATAGCATCGATGAAAAAGCACGTGCGGCCACCCTGACCGAAGATGGTGTTGCCAAATGCGAGCAGCTGCTGAAGGTGGATAACCTGTTTGATCCCAGATACATCGAACTGCTGCATCATATCAATCAGGCGCTCAAGGCCCACACCCTGTTTAAACGTGATGTCGACTATATTGTCAAAGATGGGGAGGTGATCATCGTCGATGAATTTACCGGTCGCTTGATGCCCGGCCGTCGATATAGTGAAGGGCTGCACCAGGCCCTGGAGGCCAAAGAAAATGTTAAAATCGAAAACGAAAACCAGACATTGGCCACCATCACCTTTCAGAACTATTTTCGAATGTATGACAAGCTTGCCGGTATGACGGGTACGGCCGATACCGAAGCCGCCGAGTTCAAAAAGATCTATAATCTTGATGTCATGGTTGTCCCCACCAACATGCCCATGGTTCGTCAGGAATTTCCGGACGTCATTTATAAAACCCGCAAAGAAAAATTTGAGGCCGCTTTGGATGAAATTGAGGAGTTGAATCGCCGCGGACAACCCGTCTTGGTGGGTACGATCTCAATTGATGTTTCCGAAGCACTCAGCAAGAAACTGAAAAAAAGGGGTATCAAGCATTCGGTGCTGAACGCCAAAAATCATGAAGGCGAAGCCGAAATCATTGCCATGGCCGGGCAGGCAGGCGCGGTTACGATTTCGACCAACATGGCCGGCCGCGGCACCGATATTGTGCTGGGTGAGGGGGTTACGGATCTCGGCGGGCTGCATATCTTAGGGACCGAACGCCATGAAAGCCGCCGCATCGACAATCAGTTGCGGGGGCGGTCGGGAAGACAGGGTGATCCCGGATCTTCGCGCTTTTATCTTGCACTCGAGGATGATCTGCTGCGAATTTTTGGGGGTGAACGTATTACCGGCATTATGGAGAAGCTGGGCATGCCGGATGGCGAACCGATTGAGCACAATATGATTAGCCGGGCGATTGAAAATGCTCAGGCGCGCGTAGAAGGGCACAATTTTGAAATTCGCAAGCAGTTGCTCGAATATGATGACGTGATGAATCAGCAACGTGAGGTCATTTACCGGCAGCGGCGCGAAGCCCTGGGTGGTAAAAGCTTGAAAACCGGGATTTTCGATATGATCCGCGAAAAAGCCGATGAGATCGCCGATGTTTTTGCCGAAGAGAAAACCCCGGCTGAAGAATGGGATTTAAAGGGCATCCGGGACGCCGTTTTCAAGCAGTTTAATTTCCGCCTTAACGCCTTTGATGCCGATACCCTGGAGAACCTCGACCGGGACATCCTGGCCGATGTAATATTTGAGGCAGCCGGCAAGGTTTATGACCAGCGGGAAACGGCCATCGGTTCTGAGGATTTTAGACAATTGGAGCGCGTGGTCATGTTACAAACGGTGGATAACCTTTGGAAGGATCACCTTCTCAGTATGGATCATCTGAAAGAGGGCATCGGTTTAAGAGGCTACGCCCAGCAGAATCCGCTGATCGTTTATAAAAAAGAAGGTTTTGAGATGTTTAATGACATGATTTCCCGGGTTAAAGAAGAGACCCTGGGAATTTTGTTCCGGATTCAGATTGAAGAACCCGAAAAGATTGAAGATTTCAGGAAGCCTAAAGAACAAAAACTGGCATTTTCCGGGGCCGGCGGGTCTGAAAAACCAAAAACGAAGCAGCGAAAGTCAAATAAAGTCGGCCGAAACGCGCCCTGTCCCTGTGGAAGTGGCAAGAAATATAAAAAATGTTGCGGTCAGTAGGGTAAAATTAAAATCGTCCCCTTTACAAGCGCTGTTTCAAGTGATTATTATAATGGCATCAACCAGCCCGAAGCAGACAGTTGCAACACCGTAACTATGAAACCGCTGACTGATACCGGAAAAACCTTTTTCTTTGGAGAACGATTCCATGGGTGAATACAATCCGGAATTAGAAGAGGGCGTTGGTTCAGAGGTTGATAAAGAGCTCAAGGAACCGGCGATGTATAAGGTGTTGCTGCTGAATGATGATTATACGGCTATGGATTTTGTTGTTGATGTCCTCCGATTTGTGTTTCATAAATCCATAGAGGATGCGACCCAGATTATGCTCAATGTGCACCACAGCGGTGTCGGACTGTGCGGAATATATTCTTATGAAGTTGCGGAAACCAAGGTCAATACAACTGTAGCGCTTGCGCGTGAAAAAGGTTTTCCGCTTAAATGTACCATGGAAAGAGAGTAGATCATGATCAGCAAAGAACTCAGCGCAACACTTGGATTTGCCGTCAGAGAGGCGAAAAGAAGACGCCATGAGTATGTCAGCATCGAACATATCCTGTTTGCCATTCTGAATGACCCTGCCGGTGTTGAAATCGTCGAAAATTGCGGTGGTGATGCCGATAACCTTCTGGATGCCCTCGAGAAGTTTTTTAATGAAAAGATCGAACAGATTCCGCAAGGCGATGATTATGTCCTGCAACAGACCATCGGGTTTCAGCGGGTCATTCAGCGGGCCGTCAATCATGCCCGTTCGGCTGAAAAGCAGGAAGTTGCCGTTGCCGATGTTCTGGCTTCTATCTTTCTGGAAAAAGATTCTCACGCAGAATTTTTTCTGAGTGCCGAGGGCGTTACGCGTCTGGATGTTCTGAACTATATTTCACACAATATTGTGAAAGACCCTTTCACGGACAGTTCCGACGGATTGACGCGTCCGGGTAAGGAGGAAGGGGATCGCAGGAAGAAATCCAATCCCTTAGCGCTTTTTACGCTTAACCTCATTGAGCTGGCTGCTGAAGGGAAGCTCGATCCGCTGATCGGGCGGCAAGCCGAACTGGAGCGTACGATGCAGGTGCTTTGCCGCAGAAGGAAAAACAATCCGGTCTTTGTGGGCGACCCCGGTGTGGGGAAAACCGCAATGGCCGAAGGCCTGGCACAGAAAATTCAGAAGGAAGACGTCCCGGACCTCTTAAAGGATATGGAGATCTTCTCTCTTGATCTGGGGGGTATGCTGGCCGGGACGAAATTCCGGGGCGATTTTGAACAGCGTCTGAAGGGCGTCATTGCCGAGCTGCAAAAGAAACCCAAAGCCATTCTGTTTATAGATGAAATTCACACCATTGTGGGGGCGGGGGCTACCAGCAGCGGTTCTATGGATGCTTCTAATATCCTGAAACCGGTCCTGGCCAGCGGAGAGATTCGCTGTATCGGGTCTTCGACCTTTGAGGAGTTTAAAAATCATTTTGAAAAGGATCGGGCCCTGGCGCGACGGTTCGAGAAAATCGAAATTATGGAACCGCCGGTGTCGCAAACTATTCAAATATTAAAAGGCCTGAGATCGCGTTATGAAGAACACCACGGCATCGCCTATACCGATGCGGCCTTAAAAGCTGCCGCCGAACTTTCGACCAAATATCTCAGAGATCGGTTTCTGCCGGATAAAGCCATCGACGTCATTGATGAGGCCGGTGCATTTATCAGGCTTTCCGGATCAACGCACAGAAAAAAGATCAATCCCGCCGATATTGAAAAAATCGTCGCCAAGATGGCACGCGTGCCAGCTCAGAGTGTTTCGACATCTGATCGCTCAAAACTCGAAAATTTAGCAGATGGTTTAAAGGAGGTCGTGTTTGGTCAGGACGACGCGATCAACGCATTGGTCACCTCCATAAAACGTTCACGTGCAGGTCTGGGATCACCTGAGAGGCCCGTGGGCGCTTTTCTGTTTGCCGGTCCCACCGGAGTGGGCAAAACCGAAGTTTCCCTGCAGGTGGCCCGGATTCTGGGCGTGGAGTTTATCCGATTTGATATGAGTGAGTATATGGAAAAGCATGCTGTCGCGCGCCTGATTGGTGCCCCCCCGGGTTACATCGGATTTGATCAGGGCGGTTTGCTGACGGATGGCATTCGCAAACACCCGCATTCGGTGCTGCTGATGGATGAGATTGAAAAGGCGCATCCGGATCTGTTTAATATTTTGCTGCAGGTAATGGATCACGCAACCTTAACGGACAATAACGGCCGCAAGGCGGATTTCAGAAACGTGATCCTGATGATGACCTCAAATGCCGGCTCAAGAGAGATGAGCGCTGCCAACATCGGATTTGGCCAGACTCATAAAGGCGCACAATCCAAGGGCAAAAAGGCCATTGAAAAACTATTCAGCCCCGAGTTTAGAAATCGGCTAGATGAAACCATTACGTTTAATGCGCTCGACCTGGATATCATGGAAATGATCGTGGACAAATTTATTGCCGAACTGAATCAACAGCTGGGCATCAAAAAAGTGGCCCTGACGATTTCGCCTGCGGTGCGTACCTGGTTGGCAAAAAAAGGTCATGATCCCACATATGGTGCCAGGCCGCTGGGACGCGTCATCCAGGCCGAGATCAAAGATAAGCTTTCCGATGAAATCCTGTTCGGTCAGCTTCAAAACGGTGGCCTTGTGTCCCTGGATCTGGCCGACGACCAGCTCGTCTTTAACTTTGGTTAATTTGTTAAATTGTTAAATCGTCAAATCGTGATTTGCATATAAACCTTGGGGTTGGATATTCAACACCTATTTGACCAATCAACTGTTTAACCATTTGACCACAAACATGCCCGTCTACCTTTTATCCGACGATTTAATATTTCCCTCCCCCCAACTTGCTTCGGAAGAAGGTCTTTTAGCTGTCGGTGGTGATTTAAGCCGGGAGCGGTTGCTGCTTGCCTATCACATGGGCATTTTCCCATGGTATTCGAAAGATGAACCGATTATGTGGTGGTCACCGGACCCGCGTCTTGTTCTTTATCCTGCAGAACTCAAGGTCTCGAAGTCATTGGAAAAGGCCATTAAAAAACGGCGCTTCAAGGTGACGATGGATCAGGCCTTTGAATCGGTGATAAAGGCTTGTGCGCACAGTCGAACCCGGATGCAAGAAGGTACCTGGATCGTGAACGATATGATTGCAGCGTACTGCCGCCTGCATGAATCCGGACTGGCGCATTCGGTTGAGACCTGGCAGGCCGGCAAGCTGGCCGGTGGGCTCTATGGCGTATCATTGGGGAAGTGTTTTTTTGGGGAATCTATGTTTACGCGCATCAGCAATGCTTCCAAGGTTGCTTTTGTGGCCCTGGTTGAACACTTGCAGGCCTTTAATTTTAATTTGATTGACTGCCAGATAACCAGCGCCCATTTGCTCAGTTTTGGGGCCCGGGAAATATGCAGAGCCCGTTTCCTGGATGAATTAAAAAAATCGCTCAAATCGCCCACCATAAAGGGTAAATGGTCCCTTTCCCCGCTACCCGTCTAAATTCTTGAAAAAGGCAAAAAATTCTCTTTTTCGAACCGTAGGGCGGGACTCCGTGCCCGCCAACGTTCTGAAATTGATAACCTAATCCATGGCTTGACATAAGCTGATCATTCCGTTTAGATAACAGCTTCTAATAATGCTGAGGGATCATTCACCAAAATTCAGGAGCAGAAAGAGGAGGTTATTTTCGAATGGAAAAGGACTGCATTTTCTGTCAGATTGCTAACGGTCAAACCGACACTGAAATCTTATATCAAACGGATACGCTGGTGGTATTTAAAGATATTAACCCGCATGCACCGGTTCATCTGCTGTTTGTTCCCAAAAAGCATATTCGCAGTGTCAACGATCTTACCGACGCAGATCAAGAGATCCTATCCGGGTTGGTTATGGCCGCCCAAAAAATGGCCAAGGAACATGGCGTTGCCAGGTCCGGTTATAAGTTGCTGTATAATGTGGAAAAAGGAGGAGGGCAGCTGCTTTTTCATCTGCACCTGCACCTGATGGGCGGCTGGCCCTAGAATTGATTGTAAACTGTCATCTTTTGCCCGATAGCTGCGTTGCGATCCGATTCAAAATGCTCACGTACTGCGTGTACGCTCCGCTTTTAAATCGAATCGCGTCTTGCTATCGAACAAAATCTAACAGTTTACAATCAATTCTACTTTTATTAAAAATCCTCATTTCAGAAAAGAAAACAGCTGCTTCTTTTTTTTAATTGTGCCTTTTGAATTCTTTAATTTATAAGATCAAGACGTGAAATCCCGTTTTTAAGCGGGGGTTGAACTCTTTAAATTATAAGATCAAGATGTGAAATCCCGCGCAGCGGGGCCTTCAGACAAGAGCTAACGCTTAAAATCCAGTTCACCTGTTCTAAATTCAGAAAGGGGGACACAGTTCTCATAAATTTTTTTTCCGGTTATCTGGAAAGAACAAGTTGTATTGGTTATGGGAGTGGCTTCCAGCCGCGATTTATTTGTTCCGCTGTTGAATCGAATCCCGTGTTGTTGAACTCCTTAATTCAAAAAATCAAGTCGGCCTCTGCTTGGCGCGGCGAAGCCTTGTGCGAAGACGGGTGCCGACCTTTATCCAGGCCCAAATGCTCACCGATATGAATTTACCGTACAGCCAGAATGCCGGATTGTACATTCACATTCCGTTTTGTGTGCGCAAATGCCCGTATTGTGATTTTTATTCGGTAACCGATTTGGCGCTGAAGGCGAGGTTTCTGAAAGCCCTGACCGCTGAAATGGAACTGGTTTCGCATGGGGGGCTTTGCTTTGACACCCTGTATATCGGGGGCGGTACGCCTTCGGTCTATGAATCTGATGAGATCGATCACATCGTCACAAATGCATTCCAATCTTTTAAGGTCCGGGCCGATTCTGAAATCACCCTGGAAGTAAATCCCGGAACGGTGACCCTTGCACAGCTGACAGGCTTCCGAAAAACCGGCATAAACCGCTTAAGCATCGGGGTGCAGTCTTTTCAGCAGACGAATCTTGATTTTCTCGGACGGATCCATTCAAGTGATGCGGCCGGACAGACCCTGAATTTTGCGCGCAAGGCGGGATTTGATAAAGTTGGAATCGATTTGATTTACGGTTTGCCGGGGCAATCTGAACAAGATTGGCAGCTTGATCTCCAGCAGGCAGTTGATTATCAACCTGCGCATCTTTCCTGTTATATGCTCACCTTTGAAAATGGAACTCCCCTGAATCGTGACCTGCAACACGGCCGGTTTCAACCGCTGTCGGAAGACAGGATTCGCGTGCTTTTCGAAACCACCATCGATTTTTTGGAAGATAATGGATATTTTCAATATGAGATTTCAAATTTTGCCAGGATAGAAAAAGATAGAACAGCGAACGTTTCCAGGCATAATCTGAAGTACTGGACCCTGGTACCGTATATGGGCCTGGGACCTTCGGCCCATTCTTATATCGAATCGCAGCGCCACTGGAATGTTGCGAGCCTGGATCAATATATCAACGAAATTGAATCCGGGGACTTGCCGGTTGCGGGCCGGGAATTGCTCACCATAGAACAGCAAAGAATCGAAGCGATTTATCTGGGGTTGAGAATGACGCGCGGGATTGACCTGGCTTTTTTTAAGAAAAAATTTGGAGTTGATTTTATGGAGACATTCAAAGAAGTAACAACCGCCCTTGAAAAAGACAATTATCTGCAAGTCACTAAAAGCCACTGCACGTTAACGCGGCAGGGCAGGGCCTTTCTAGACAGCATTACCTCTATGTTTATTACCTGAATGTTGCACGGGGATGAATGCTTGGGGCTTTGCCGTCACTTATGATTGGGGGAATCATCTGTACCTTTGAGCGGGTGTATTCCTTTCACCTGAAACGGCTACCAATACCATTTTAATTTATTTGCCCATTTAATCATGCGCTTTCTTGACCAGGCCTCCAGGTAATCTGAAGGCACATATTTTCCTTCGCTGTATAATCGCCTTCGTGTGGATGATTTCTTTGTAGCGTCTTTTGCGGCTTTATCGCTTGAACCCAGGTAAAAAAAATTGGCGCCATTCGCAATGACAAAATACCGAATATATGCAAGTCTTGGGCTAATTCGTTCTATTTGCGGATCGCCTAACCATGACGTCCCAATTTTCCCCTTAATTTGGGGATTCATTTTCATCACATCGGCAAGGATTCGGCTCGAATAAATCAATCCTTCTAGAGTCCATCCATCCATGAAACCTGGATCATGCGTATCATAGTGAACTCTTAAAAATGGCTCTCTTCCCCCGGTTTCGAATATTAAAAAAAGCAAGACCGATACGAATTGTCTCCCACCCTTATTCAGAAATTTTCGCACCGGAAAACGAGAAAGATGGTATTTTCTTCCTCCAATTGGAAACACTCTTAAACTGCATGTTGAGATGTCCATGCAAAAATGATAATTTGGATACAGATAATAACCCGAAAAATCGGTGTCGTTTTCAATCTGGCAAATAATTCTATCGAAATCTTTAAAGTAATACTGCTGCACTTCATCGGGCAGTTTTTTATTTTTTACCCTTTTTTTAAATATGGAAATAAGCGTGACCATAAGCAATTTATGGTATAATTCTAGAATTTGAAGATCGCTACTTTCAATAATATCTTCACAATATCTTTCTACCTCTCTGCTGCAATATTGAAGTCCGGCATGTTCAGGATATTTATCAATTAAATTAATATATTTTCTTAAGGGAAATATTTTTAAAAAATTATTATTGTAATTATTAATTTCCGCTTCTAAATTATTAATTACGGTCTTTAGCTTTTTATAATTTATCATTTGTCACTAATATATCCATGGAATCAGTTTTTTTGTTTTTTGGGAATAGTCTCTAAATTCGTCCCCATAATTTTTTTCAAGGTATCTATCGAGGGACGGAATTATATTGAAGACGAAATTCGCTGTCATGATCAATGGGATCACCAACATACTAAGGCTGTGCGTTATCATGGCAAATCCAGTAAAGAGCACGATATCTCCGAAGTAGTTGATATGCACCGAATATTTAAATAATCGCGCTGTGTAAAGCCGTCCTTTATTCTCTTCTTTCAATTTCCAAACATGTCGACGATATTCAGAATCTGTATTGATATATGAACCCAAAATATAAAGCAGCCCACCAACAATTTCCAAAGCACTAAAAGGTTGGTGATTGTTTCCGCCGACATGCGCAAAAGCATAAAGCGCCAATGGCACCAAAATCGCGATAATGATCGTCTCGGGCCAGACCCATTTGCGTTTCTGAAACACCCAGACCGTAACTTGGAGTCGCAGGAAATAGATAATCAAACAAAGGGCAATCAGCACCCGGCGAAAAAGATCACCGGATATTAGATACGGTTTCAACCACGTAGCTGAATGCGCCGTGTCTGCAAACATCAGCCAGATGGACGTAAAAACCGTGGCAAGAATGCAGGCGCAAAAAACCGATTTTGGCCAAAAAGAAATATCATACTGATCTTTGAATATCATCCCCTGCGCAGCTTTCTGACATCGCCGACCCTCAATGTCACATTTTTAGAATCAAAGTATTCGGCCAGCGGGATAACATATTTACGCGAAACAGCGGTCATTTCTTTAAACTGCGGGGTAGTGATCTCCCCCCGGGCCTCGAGAAAACCTACCAGCTTATTTTTCAAGTCACTTATGGCCTTCACATGGAAATACAGATCTTCTTTCACCTTTACGATGGAGCCTTCATCGACCAGGTGCATGAGAACATCCCGGGCCCGTTTGGCATCCGCATCCAGAGATTTGGTGAGCTCCTTAAAATAGGGGGGCTGCAGCCCTGATTTCTGGTAGGTATCCAGAATCTTATCTTTGATGTCGGCCTGTTTGCCGCCTAAGGATACGGCGTGCGAGGCGAGGCGCACCGTATTTTCTTCCTGAACGATTTCATTTTCCTTGATCATCTGAGTCAGCGTCAAATTAAAGAGCTTTGCGGTCAGGTAAGGCGGGAACTTGGTTTTAAGCTCCTCTTTTGACATGCCCGTTTTGAGCGGATTGGCGCTGTGAAAATCGGCAAGTCGGCCCCGGGTGTCATTTTTAAGTTTTTCAAACCCGCTATGGTGAATATAGATTCGATTTTCTTTGTCAACCTGGATGAGTATCTTCTTTGACAATAAGCCTTGAAGGGCGTTTCCCAGCTGTTTGTCGGCAAGATTGCTCATTATTTTTAGATGAGAAAAGGAAACCCCCTTATATCCTGAAGCTTCGGTATGAAATGCAATGATGACTTCAGGCTCCTGGTCGCCGAGTTCTTTTAACGCTTCAACCGTTTCGGGTTTGAGGCGTTTGTGTTTTATGGGAATCGGATTTAACACCTGGCCGCCGCCGATCGTGTATATGGGAGAATAGCTGCGGATGACAAAACGATCATCCTTAACCAGAGACACCGGTGCGTCAAGGCGAAGCTGGACGACGGTATCGTCACCGGGTGGAAGTTCATCGCGATCAAGCAAAATTACGTTTCCGAGAACCTCGCTGGTGCCGGTATGAAATCGGACCCGCGTTCGATTTTTGAGGGGCTTTTTGTTGCTGGCCAGGTAGCGCAAAGAAACGTCTACCATGTAACTCGCCAATAGAGTTCCCTGTTTGGACAACACTTCACCGCGGTTAATGGCAGCTTTTTCGAGCCCCTGGAAATTAATGGCGGTTCGCATGCCGGCTGTGGCTTCGTTGGCACTTTGGTTGTGAATCTGAATCCCCCGGACTTTGGATGTGATTTCCGAAGGATATATCCGGATGGTATCGCCCACCTGAACCCGGCCGGCAATCAAGGTGCCCGTGATTACCGTTCCGAAGCCCTTCATCGTAAAGACACGGTCAATCGGCAGGCGGAATAAATCGGTTGGAGGCCGTTCGGGGATGTTGGCGGCGAGCGCATCCAGGGCCTTAATAAATTCGGGTATGCCTTGCTTTGTTTCTGAAGAAACCGGTGCGATAGGGGCCTCCTCTAAAAAGGTTCCCCTGACAAAATCGCGGATATCTTCAAGGGCCAGCTCCAACCACTCTTCATCGACCATATCAATTTTGGTTACGGCAACCATGCCGTGCCGGACACCCAGCAGCGTGCATATCTCCATATGCTCGCGGGTCTGGGGCATGACCCCTTCATCGGCCGCGATCACCATGACAACGATATCAATTCCGGTGGCGCCGGCCACCATATTTTTTATAAATTTTTCGTGCCCGGGCACATCCACAATACCCAGATGCTGCCCGCTGGGCAGATCCAATGCGGCAAAGCCCAGCTCGATGGTAATGCCGCGCTCCTTTTCTTCTTTTAACCGATCGGTATCCGTACCGGTGACGGCCTTAATCAGGCTGGTCTTGCCATGATCGATATGCCCGGCGGTTCCCAGAATAATCTGTTTCAATGAGGACAACTCCTTTTTTTACTATTTCGCTGCAGACCCGCCCGCCTCGCCTAAGCGGCTCGCGATGGCGGGCGTGGGATGCTGAGGGCGCAAAAATTATTTAGGCGCTTATCCGGAAAGTCCAAGTTACCATAAAAAAAACCCCTGTGGGAGCGGCTTCCAGCCGCGAAATTAAATGATCTCCCGCCGCCGGGATCCCACAACCAATACAACTTG
>Ga0224502_10000153_pt1 | contig 20672 bp, 18 predicted proteins | sample SF_Oct11_sed_USG_5_FD_169104 | JGI IMG/M metagenome (GOLD analysis project Ga0224502, IMG submission 169104) | Sediment microbial communities from San Francisco Bay, California, United States - SF_Oct11_sed_USGS_13 | ecosystem: Environmental > Aquatic > Marine > Sediment | place: USA... | reverse complement strand
CAGTTTTGCCGGCTGGCATTTTTCAAGGGCATTTTCAACAATTTTTCGGGTGCGTTCCACCAGGATCGGTCCGATTTCAATATCCGGATCAAAAGGATCTCCCACTTTCATGCCTTGAACCGTATCGAGTATTTTTTTGCGAACAGCCTCATAGATGCTGCGATGAATGTAAACTTTTTTCAGGGTGGTGCAATACTGGCCGGCGTTGACAAATGCCCGCCGGGCAATAAAATGGCCTGCCGCTTCGACATCGGCATCTTTGAACACAATGGCTGCCGGCATGCCGCCGGGGCCGGCAAAAAAGAGTTTGTCAAAAGATCGATGCTGTTTCCGATAGACTTCCCCAACAGCCGAAGCCCCTGAAATAAAGAGGACCCGGATATCGTCGTCCTCGACACAACGTTTGCCGAATTCCCGGTTGTCCAGACCGATCATAGGGTCGATGGTTTTAAAGGGTTCGCAGATTTCAGCTAAAATCGCAGCGGTTTTCGGTGTCTGGGATGAGACGCCGAACCGAAGGCGGTTGCCCGTCAGCAATGCTGATCCGCCCAGTTTGGCCAGCACCACCACCGGGGCGTCGTATGCAAATATGGTGGCCACTGTGCCGTAAGGTTTGCCGTTTTCGACATAAGGGATTTCTTCTTCCAGGGTTCGCAAATAGTCCACCGCCAGATCCACCTCGATGCCGGTGATCTTCACGGGGAAACCGGCATCCAGTGCCGCAGTTTCCTGAAGGTTTGATCGCTGACGTTCAATGGCATCGGCCAGTCGATTGATTTCTTCGAGTCTCGCTTTGAATTTTTCATTTTGGGTCATGTTTATGTTGGACTCCTGATTTATATTCCTGTCATTATTTGAAATGCTCAGTTTAGTATTATATCACTGCTGTCCGTTTTAGTACGATAGCTCACCGCCCATTCGCTTCGCTCATTAGAGTCGCAGAGAACACAGAGGTTATTTGTTTTATTGTTTTCCGTTGAGAGGACGGAAAACAATAAGAAACTTGCCCTGCGGGCATTTAGAACCCAAAAATATTGCGTAGCGATTGAATGTTTTTCTTTTGCCGACCTCTCAACGGCAAAAGAAAAGTATCTTTCCTTTGTGCCCTCTGCGCCTTTGCGGTGAAAATTAAATTGGTTTTATTAGAACACCAAACGGATACAATTTCAAGTCAATCCCCACGGCATATATTGATCCTGCCAGTATATCCTTTTTCAATCCAATCCGTATATTCCTGATCCAACAGTCTCATTTTCGACTCCATTTTGTCATAAATAATTGATTATATTTAAACATTGACAATTAATAAATAATATGTGAAATAAAACTAAACATACTTGCCAACTATCTTCCTGTTGACATTTGTAAACATACGAAGATTCATAATGCGACACCTTTCTTACTTTAGCCTTATTTTTCAAGCCCTTGAGGTATTTATTTGCCCCGATAGCGGGATTTCCGCTTCGCTCCAACAAGGCATTTAAGGACGCAGTCGTAGTATTTTGCTGCAAGTTCTTAATAATCCTCCAGAGGCGGACAAGCGCAGATCGAAGATCCCGTTGAAAACGGGGAAATGAACACCTCAGGGAGCGCCTGGAAATGGGGTCAAGTCTGCTCTTGACTCATCTGTCAAAATGGGGTCACGAAATTTAGCGCTTTCAAGAAAACTTATCCCAATTCATGGAAGCTGGATGAACTGATAACTGAACGTTTTAAGAGAGTCTCGGGGTCGGGCCACGCTAAGTAACAGATATTACAAAATAAATTTCTTAAAAACGTCTCTGAATTGGTCTTAATCGACCGGTTTTCCACTTGAAACTGCCCTATTAAGGAACTCTACGACAAATGGCGCGTGCAAAAAAGGCAATTTACTCTCCGTACATTTGCAATGCGGACCAAATTGACTACATAGAACGAGTGCCAACCACAGCCCTTTAATAATTATTACTGTTAGGAGTCAAATGTTGAAACCCGTAGAAGGACATCTGGAAATATTGGACCGGAGATTTGGTTTTTTGAGATCGATTGAAAGAAATTTTCAGTCGAACCCGGAGGATACTTTCGTTCCGGCTAACCTGATTCAAAAATTTAATCTACACGAAGGCGTCTTTATTGAAGGTGTCGGGGTCAGGGGTGACAGTAAAAAGAGGAATTTGAAACTCACTGAAATTGAAAAAATAAATCAGATACCATTAAAAGAATTTTCGAAAATAAAGTCACTGCAGAGTGAAGTCAGTATCAGTCCATCTGAAAGGCTTAAACTCGCCCAGGGACCGGATGATATCATGGGAAAGGCGCTGGATATGATCGTGCCGATTGGAAAGGGGCAGCGTGGTTTGATCATATCACCTCCCAAATCCGGTAAAACGACCATTTTAAAACACATGGCCAATTCCCTTATAACCAATCACCCGGAAGTGGTGGTCTTTGCGCTATTGGTTGATGAAAGGCCGGAGGAAGTTACAGACTTCAGAAGAGGGCTTAAACATGCTTATGTACTCTCCTCCTCTGCTGACCAGAGCGTTTCTCAACATTTGCGAATGACTAAAATGACCGTGAATGCGGCAATTCGTCTAGCTGAGACGGGTATTGATGCAGTGGTGTTTATCGATTCGCTAACGCGGATGTCGCGTGCGTTTAATACGGAAGCGCAAAGTTATGGCCGGACCTTGACGGGTGGCCTGGGTGCAAATGCCATGGAAATGCCAAGGAGGATCTTTGGCGCCGCACGCAACGTAGAAAATGGCGGATCTTTGACAATTATTGCCACAATTTTGATCAATACCGGCAGCAAAATGGATGATATCATCTTCCAGGAGTTCAAGGGCACTGGAAATATGGACCTCGTACTCAGCCGAAAGTGTGCTGAACAAAGATTATGGCCGGCCATCAATATCATTCAATCCGGCACCCGGAAAGAGCATCTCCTGCTGGACACCCCGGAATTTCAGGAGATGGTGAAGATCCGGAGAGGATTATCTAAAAAAGATGAGATAACTGCACTGTCAGCATTCATAGAATACCTGGGCAAGTAAATCCGTTCAAACGCTAATAGGATCTCTGGGTCGGGTCACGCTAAGTAATTGACATAGCCGATGAAATGCCATAAAAAAAAAGAATGGTGTCAAAGATATTGACGATGAGGAGGCATAACCAGGCGGATGAACCAGACGGGAAAAACTATGCGGTTTTACGTAAAAGACTGTGCAGGTTCAGGGTACATCTGGCCCGCTGGTTATCTGCAACCGTTACACGTCAGTATCGAATCTGGTAGGAAAATAAAGTGAAAAAACTCTTACTCATTTTTATCGTTGTTATAGCAGTCTACGGATTTTTGGAAAAAGCACCAAAGTTCTTTTCTAAGGGTACATTTTTTGGTTCTGAAATTTCTACAAGTGACCTGTCTATTGAGAAGGCTTTCAAAAATAACCAAAGTGACATTCAAGTTGGCGGTTCAGGTGAAGTAGTAAAAATTTTGCCAGATGACACAAAAGGCAGTCGGCACCAAAAATTTATTATTGAACTAAATTCCGGCCAAACTCTTTTAATTGCGCATAATATCGATATTGCACCAAGAATTAGCACTCTTAACGTAGGCGATCATATTAACTTCTATGGCGAATACGAATGGAACTCTAAAGGTGGGGTGGTACATTGGACCCACCATGACCCCAGCGGCCGTCATGAGGGTGGTTGGTTAAATCATGATGGGAAAATATACCAATAATCGTGTAACAAATCACTGCACTGGATTTTTATTCCGCTGCGCTCCGAAAAATGGGGTCTCCGAAAAATGGGGTCAAGTCTGCTCTTGACTCTTTTATAAATTCTAACATGAGTCAAAAGCAGACTTGACCCCAAAGACTTTGAGGAACAGTAAACAATGAGTACAGAAAAAGCATTACATGCACGTAGCGAATCTAAATGTGAATTGTGTGACGCAACAGAGAGTTTGGGTGTGTATGAAGTTCCACCCGATTCAGACGGTAGTGCTGATGAGTGCGCACTTATTTGTGAAACATGTCGCGAACAAATTGAAAATCCGGAAAAAGTTGATGTTCACCACTGGCGTTGCCTTAATGATAGCATGTGGAGCCAAGTACCAGCAGTACAGGTGATGGCATGGCGTATGCTTAAGCGCCTGAGCACCGAAGGCTGGCCGCAGGACTTACTGGATATGCTCTATTTAGATGAGGGCACCCAAGCTTGGGCGGAAGCAACGGGCGAAGGGAAAAGTGACGAAGATACAGTCAAACATGTCGATAGTAACGGTGCGATACTCGAAGCAGGCGATACGGTAACGCTAATCAAAGATTTAAATGTAAAAGGGGCTAACTTTACGGCTAAGCGTGGCACAGTTGTACGCGGAATTTCGCTGGTGGAAGATAACTCTGAGCATATTGAGGGCCGTGTGAATGGCCAGCAGATTGTAATTCTGACGAAGTTTGTTAAAAAGGCGAGCTAATCAAACTGATGCTAAGTGGAATAAAGGCATTGTCTATTACCTGTGGTTGATTCAGCTCAAACCTTTCATTCCATCCAACCCCGTTCCACTGCGCTCCACGGGGCGGCTGAATTCTGTCGGTATACTTAATGATATGAATGAAAATGATCTAAAAAAGTTATTTGTCGAAAAATGGGGTCAAGTCCGATCTTGACTCTTTTATAAATTCTAACATGAGTCAAAAGCAGACTTGACCCCTTAACATAATACCGTTCAACACCATGCTGTGGACCAAAAATGACAAATGAAGATGTGACTCAGCGTCACTCAAAAAAGTATTCTATCCCGTCGAAGTGCACGAAAGACGATTCCGAACACGTTTTCAAGAAAGCTTCTTTTGCCCACAAGGACGGCAGGCTTGCTGAAGCGGAAAAAGGCTATCTGGAAGTATTGAGAAGAAAGCCTGATTGGGGACAGGTGCTGAATGCGCTTGGAACGGTATTCCTGGACCAGTCCCGGCCGGATAAGGCCAAGAAAGTTTTTGGACAAGCAGCCGACCTTAGACCTCCCTATTTTCCGGCATGCTATAACCTGGCAAGGCTGTTGCAGCGAGAGAACGATCACAAGGGTGCCATAAGTATTTACAGGGCCATGTTGGAAAAGCAGCCTGGTATTGGTGAAGCATGGAATAATTTGGGTGTCGCATATCGGGAAATCGGGGACCAGGATGAAGCCATATCCTGTTTTCGAAGGGCAGTGGCGTTCGCTCCTGACATGGCAGAGGCATGGAACAACCTTGGCGTGGCACAGGACGAATTTAATATGATTGAAAACGCTTCAGAGTCATACAGAAAGGCCATTGAGATACAGTCGGATTATACATCCGCCCACTTCAACCTCGGGATTTCTCTTCAAAAGCTCGGGCGATTCAAGGAAGCCGAGGAACATTACAACAAGGTGCTTGAGACAAAGCCGGATGATGAGGCGGCAAGATTCATGCTCCAAAGCCTGGGGACATCGGAAACACCTGATGCCGCCCCGGTGGAACACGTGCGCAGGATCTTTGATCGGTGTGCCGGGACTTTTGAAAGGATCCTGGTTAAAGACCTGGAATACAAGACCCCTGAACTCCTGTTTGACCTTGTGCGCCCGTATCTGGCTGAAGAAATGAATGTTCTGGACCTTGGCTGTGGTACCGGTCTGGGCGCTCAACTCTATCGGCCCTTTGCGAAAAGACTGATAGGCGTCGATGTATCGTCAAAGATGCTCGAAAAGGCCGCAGAGAAGAAAATCTACAACCGGCTCGAGGTTTTTGACATACTTGAAGACTGGGGCTTTCCCCAAAAATTTGATCTGATATATAGCTCTGACGTCTTTGTATATTTCGGGAATCTGGATACGATCATCAGGTCCGCATCTTCATATCTTGTTTACGGAGGGATCATTGCATTTTCAGTGGAAAGACTGGAAGACAACAGCATGGAATACCGGCTCTTTCCCAGCGGTCGCTATGCACACTCACGGACATATATTCAAGATTGCCTAAGGCGTCATGGATTACAATTAATAGAGGAAACCAAAGCAGATATTAGGAAGCAGTCAGGAAATCAGGTCAAGGGATTATTAATTGTAGCAAAAAAGGAGGTGGGCGGGGTCGCATCTTAAGGAAAAGGGAAGATAGTAATGGGTGATCCCATTTCCCCATGTTGGTTTAAAATCTCTTTTGTGATAACTTACACCCAAGGTCTTAAATGATTGACACAAATGCCACACATTAGTAGATATGAACATGATAGGTGTGGCCGGATAAGAAAGATTTCTTGCCAGAACGACACATAAGACCTTGCCTAAGGGAGATTAACAATGAGCAGTGAGGTTGACCCCTTAACGACGCATTCTTAATTTTTGGATAGATGGAGCTTTAAGAATATGGAAAATCAGGCCTTAATTTTTATACCAGACATTAGTGGATTTACAAAATTTGTAACGAAATGTGAAATTGACCATACCAACCATATTATCTCCATCCTAATCAATGTAATATTGGATTCAAATCCGTTAGAACTTAAGGTGTCAGAGATAGAAGGCGATGCCATTTTGTTCTATTCTAAGGGTGCGCCACCTAATAAGGAAGAGGTTATTCAACAATCAAAAAGGATGTTTATTGATTTTCACACTAATTTGAAGGCGATAGAGAGGGATTTTTTCTGTAAATGCGGGTCTTGTAGGACCGCTTCTAATTTAACATTAAAGTTTATAGCTCATTATGGTGTATGTAAAGAAGTCCCCATCCATAACTCCACTAAATTGATTGGCAGTGATGTGATTCTAGCTCATAAACTACTAAAAAACAATGTCCCTGAAAGGGAATATATATTACTTTCTGAAAAATATTTAAAGAGTCAGCAATCTGAATCAATAATAGAGGAGGACTGGGTCGATATAAAATCAAATATCGAAAACTTCGAAAATTTTGGTGAGGTCAGAACAAAATATATTCCGCTTTCCCCCTTGAGAAGATTGATCCCTTAATATTAATTACCGATTCCATGATGGTTTCAAGATTTTTTAAATTGACGATTTTTACATTCGAAATCATCAATTCAGGAAATGGGGTCAGGTCTATGTTTGACCCTTGATTGTAATAGAGAAGAGTTAATTGATTTTGTCTTATCAATAGAGAGTTTCGAGACTTAAAAATATAACTGGAAAACTATAAACATATCGGACGGGTTCTTTAGTAAACATTATGCGGGAAAGTCAGAAAAGCTTTAAAAGCCCCCCCAAAAGATATCAGCCCAGGGGGCTTTCTATTCTCTATGAAGATCATGATATTCTGGTTGTGAATAAAAAAAGTGGTCTTTTAACAGTGAGTACTGATAAAGTCAGAGAAAATACAGCGTATTATTTTTTAAATACGTACGTAAGAAAAGGGAATCAGAAATCAAGAAACCGGGTATTTATCGTGCACCGTTTGGATAGAGATTCTTCCGGTGTTATCGTTTTTGCTAAAAATGAAAATGCCAAGCGTTATCTTCAAAAAGAGTGGCATGGATTTAAAAAAAAGTACTATGCCGTAGTTCACGGAACGTTACCGAAGAAGGAGGGTGTAATTACTTCATATCTTGCAGAAAACCGTGCCCATAAAATGTATTCTGTTGATGATCCTGAAAAAGGTAAGCTTTCTAAGACCGGGTTTAAAGTTCTGAGAGAATCAAAAAAGTACAGTCTGCTTGAAATAGATCTGCTTACAGGCAGGAAAAATCAGATCCGGGTCCATTTTTCTGAAAAAGGTTATCCTGTCGCTGGAGATAAAATGTATGGAGAAAAAGACAAGGGTATTAAGAGACTTACACTTCATGCGGCCTCCATAACCATATTACATCCCGATACAAAAGAGAAAATGACCTTTGAGACAAATGTTCCTAGATATTTTGAATCACTTGTAAATAGTTGAGGGGTCGGAAAGTTTTTATAAATAGTCGCTCCATGGATAATCTTTTTTTAAACCGCGTGAACTCGTGGCAAGGGTTCGTAAAGTAAGAACAGGAATAAATCTTTGAAAAATTAATAGGTTTGCCATACAATCTTTAATTTATTTTAAAGATGCGATTTCGGCATGCGCCTGTTCTTTCTAACGATCCCTAAGCCACTCAAACAGCACCCGCTTTAAAAAAAGATCATCCATTCCGCTGAGACTCAAGGATTTAGAAAAACTCCCCGAGGGCTCAAATAGTTAACGACGACGGCTTTTTTTATTGATGATAGAACCTATCTCAAAAATAAGATTAGGGTTCAGCAAAAAGCAAGTTGAGCTTTGCGAAATCCCGAGAATCGGGGGCGCGAAACGGTGAAAAAGCGGAGCATACACCTAGTATGTGAGCATTTTGAACCGTTTCGCATCACAGCCATGGGCACTTAGATTGTTTTTGAGTTAGGTTCTAAATAAATAACTGTACCGATACGCTTAGATGACATTACCTTTCTCCATCTTTCATGAAGCTATCTCAAAATAATCTTTTGACCCAACCTCGGCGTTGGAGCCTCGTTTTAAGTCCTCGACATACTTGAGTATGCACCCCAAGGGCATTTCCTGCGGGGCACCTGCGGGTTAAAACTCGGCCCCGCCTTGATCTTGAACCAAAAGCTTGATTTTGAGATGGCTTCATATAACAAACACGAATTGACCTGGATTTCTCTTAATGTTTCTTCCCACAACTAAAAATGAGCTGAATGCCCTTGGCTGGAAGTCTCCGGACGTTATATTGGTGACAGGAGACACCTATGTGGATTCGCCGTTTATCGGTGTTGCGGTCATTGGCAAGGTACTGATAGATGCCGGTTACACGGTAGCCATAATCGCGCAGCCCGATATCAACAGTGGAAAAGATATCGGCCGGCTGGGGGAGCCGAATCTTTTCTGGGGAATTACTTCGGGATGCATGGACTCCATGATATCCAATTATACTGCGACGAATAAACGGCGAAAGCAAGATGATCTGACCGGCGGCGGTCTGAATATCAGGCGTCCGGACCTGGCGGTTATCGCATATACCAACCTTGTTCGCCGATATTTCAAAAAGACAAAACCGATTGTTATCGGCGGGATTGAAGCGAGCCTCAGGCGCATCTCCCATTATCATTACGGGTCCGACAGTATACGGCGCTCCATTCTTTTTGACGCCAAGGCCGATATTCTGGTCTATGGAATGGGGGAAAAAACGACGCTCGAACTGGCAGAAAACATCCGGCGCCGCCAACCGGTTACGGATGTCCGCGGAATCTGCTATATTGCCGCAGAAAAAAAAGAAGGTTACATAGAACTCCCATCCCATGCGGATGTTGCGGCGGACAGTGCCAAGTTCACTGAAATGTTTAAGATTTTTTATAAAAACAATGACCCGATAACCGGAAAAGGTCTTTGCCAGAAACAGGACAGCCGGTATCTGATCCAGAATCCTCCTCAGTTTCCGCCAACGAGCGAGGAACTGGACCATATTCATGAGCTTGAATATGAACGTGACGTCCATCCGTATTATGCAGCATGGGGGCCGGTGCGGGCACTTGAAACCATCCGTTTTTCAATCACGACTCACAGAGGATGTTATGGCGACTGTAACTTCTGCGCCATATCCCTACATCAGGGTCAAAGGATTGTGGATCGGAGCGAATCGTCCATTCTGAAGGAAGCGTCGATTTTAACCCACCATTCTGAATTTAAAGGATACATTCACGATGTCGGAGGTCCCACCGCCAATATGTACGGCATTGAATGCAAGCGAAAAAAAACCAAAGGCACATGCCGCAACAAGCGCTGCCTGACGCCGGTCGTCTGCGATAAGCTGGAAATCAGCCATCTCCCCCAGATTGCCCTGCTGAAAAAACTCAGGCAGATGCCGAAGGTTAAAAAGGTTTTCATCGGTTCCGGAATACGCCACGATCTGGTGCTAAAAGATCAAACATACGGCCTTCAATATCTTAAAGAGATTGTCCGACATCATATTTCCGGTCAACTGAAGGTCGCACCCGAGCATTCCGAAGATCATATCCTTGCGCTCATGGGAAAACCCTCCATCGAGAGCTTTATGGAATTCTTCCGCTGTTTTGAAAAGATCAATCGCAGGATGGGGAAAAAACAGTTCTTAACCTGTTATTTTATCGCTGCTTATCCGGGATGTACACGCCAGGACATGGAGCGCTTGAACCGCTTCAACCGCAGGGTCCTCAAGTTCAAACCCCGGCAGATTCAGATTTTTACGCCCTCCCCGTCGACGCCGGCAACCCTGATGTACTATACCGGAAAAGCCTATGACAGCGGGAAACCGCTTTTTGTCGAGAAGGACAAACGTAACAAGGAAAAACAAAAAAACCTGATCCTTAAATGACGTTTCGGGTGACGGGCCTGAAATATGGTGAATTCAAGTTGCAAGTGCACCATAACCATAATTAATTGGAACAACTTCAGGATTGCATGTGCTGCTATGTAAGACAGATTTTTGAGGACTTAAAAATGTTGTGATATCGTTTAAAAGCAAGAAAGTTAGAAAGTAAGAAGGTAAGAACTTAAGCCCGCCAAACAACCCCGCAAAGACGGGATTTCCGCTTCGCTACAACCGGCGGATAAAAAGATCAAATGTCAGGCCAGAATTGTGTTTATGGCAAGAATGCACAAGTTTGATTTAGGGCGGAAAACCTCACTTTTTGATAATTCAATTGTCTGTACGAGGTCTGTAAAAATACAGATTCATAGACACCCCTTCCTAATCCAACAATGAAAAGGGTGTCTACAAATAACACATATTAAGGCGTCGTTTATCTAACAGAAAGATGCAGTACGTGACTCCATCACTCCATCTTTTTCTTTGCCTTCTCAGCAGTTTCTTCGGCCTTTTCTTCGGCCATTTCAGTCCCTTCTTTCGTCATCTCAGCAGTTACTTCGGCCTTTTCATCTGCCATTTCAGTTGCTTCTTTCGCCATCTCAGCAGTTTCTCCAGCCTCTTCTTTCACCATCTCAGTGGCTTTTTCAGGTTCACTAACAGTGGCTTTTTCAGCTTTTTCGCCCTGCCCACAAGCAACGAAAAACAATAGGCAGACTAAACTCAGTAAAATTGCAGCTCTCTTCATAATTATACCTCCTTGTTAAGATTAAAAACAATTTGTCTGTCTCCAAATATATTGGTAAAATGTTTTATTTATAATTGCAACCCATTTAATTTAAAATCATCAACTCCAAATTGTTGATAGCTGCTATGAAAATGTAAATATCAGAACCTTGAAATTGTTGTGATATCGTTTTTCCAAAAAGGGCAAATTCTTTTTACCGGGTTTGTCTATTTCATTTTTATGATATATATACTGAACGAGACTCGGTTTCAGGTTGTGCTTATGGCAAGTAAACACACCATGGATTTCGGCTATAAATCTTCATTTTTAGGGAATTGAAGTTTCAGGCACAATTAACAGTTCAACTTATTCTGCCGTATCATTCGACAACCAATAAATTCTTGGATGCTGAAAGGGGAAGGAACAGATGGCAAAGAAATCTTTAACAATTATAATTTTGCTTTGGGTAAGCTGTTTACTGATGAGCTGCGGAGGTTTAAAATCTATTCCAGAAGGATCCCGGACTCTGGGCGTTTTTGAGGGATCTTTTGATGGTGTCAGGTATGGAGGCTCTATTCGGATTCATCTGTTTCAAACGTCTGAAGGGGAAAAACTGTTTAGAGCGACTGTTTCTGTAGAGCCGAATGAGCCGACTGTGCCCAGAGCTCTCTTTGTTCTTGGAAAAATGACAGCGAACTCGCTGGAAGGAGAATTTCAAGGGGATACTTCCGGCAAACTAAGTGGTCAGCTATCGCCAGACGGCAAACAGTTAAGCGGATCCTTCGATATTACGTCACCTGGTCTTAATGACGGGACCTGGCAGGCCAAAAAAATATAAATACAAGCGACCAATCCAGATAGGGACCTACCGGAACGGTGCAATTTTTTTTGCACTGTAAACGAACCTTTCTATTATCTAACCCATTGATTTGGTTGGTTTACACAAAACCTAATAAAAATATGTCAATCGCTTTTGCATCCTTCTGGCGATTATCTGTTTCATTTACACATCTCCGAATTAGAAAATTTTTCAATTTTTCCCTCCTCCTCTTTGCCCGACAAAATGTCTATCCAATTTAAAATACAATAAAATATTTCGACAACTCAATATTTTCCTGATTTTTCCCATTTGGATTGATCTTGCCTGATGAGTGATAGAGGGGAGTTGGTACAACACTTGCTATTATGTCTAAGAAAAGGAGGTCAGCGATGAAGCAGGAAAAAATAAAAACAGGTTCCGTTATAATTAAAACGGATGGAGCTCAACCGATGGGTAATAATGGATATCACAATAACGGTAAGCGATCTAAATTTTGTATTGGCTTTCCGTTGAGGGTTGTTATCATGAAATGCCGTTTAGATATGGCTTTATGTCTAATATTATTACTTGCCTTTATGGTGAGCTGTACTACAACTCCTCCAAAACTATATAAAAATTATAAAACCAGTATTATTCGATTTCTGGATCCCGAAGAAAATACTACCAAAGCCCAAGAAGCAATGGAACTAACAATAACCGTTCCTCTAAAGGCAGGAATTGCATTTTCACCTTCTTTGTATAATGGAGAAGGTTTTCCTGAAAAGGAAAGAATGAACCTATTGCAAAAAATAGCATCCCAATTTGAAGAATATAAATTTGTTGAATCATTTGAGCTGATTCCTTCACTTTACCTGGAGGAGGGCGGAGGATTTTCAAATTTGGATAAGTTGAGACAATTGTTTGATATAGATGTCATTGTTTTATTGTCCTATGATCAATCACAATTTAAGGATACCGGCGCATTATCTATAACTTATTGGACGCTTATAGGAATTTACTTCGTGAAAGGAGAGAAAAATGATACCTACACTTTGATGGATGCTGCTCTTTTTCACATTCCAAGCCGGAAAATGCTATTCAGAGCTTCAGGTATCAACCATATAAAAAATAGTGCGACTCCCATCAATTTATCAGAACAAGCCAGAGAAGATAGTCTTAGCGGTTTTCGTCAAGCGAGTATGGATCTTACGAAAAACCTTCAGAAAAAACTATATAATTTCAGGAAAGTGATCAGGAACTCGTCTGGAAAATTTGAGTTGAAGCTCAAACCCGGTTACGAGTTGGAGCCTTTAAAAAGCATAGAATAAATATAAACAGAAATAATTGCTAAAATTGCCGCCTTTCCCAGCCGTTGGATCAAGTTGGTTTTACGTTATTCATACTTCTGACACCTGCTTATATCTCACAGTTATTCATGCCTTCTGTTTAATGGACAAACTATCATCTGCTGATTGGAACGCCTTTCGGTAATCTGCCTCATGGAAAGCAGGGGACGAGGTTAAAATTGCGCATTTCCGGCGGGCGCCGGGTTATTTCCGTAAGTTTTTCGTCCGGATACGATCGAGGGCGATTTTGATGGGTTGCGGGTCGATATGCCGCATGAGGACGCCGATGTACTTAATCTGCCTGCGCCGGGCGCCATGGCTCCTTATTTTACGTGCGAGTTCGATGGCCGTCAGAAGCTCTTCCGGCAGTCCCATGGTCTCAAGCTGGCCCAACGGCAGGGCGACCAACTGTTCGCCCAGGCGCTGCAGGGCCCGGTCTTCATTTTTTTTTTGGGTTCTGCTTTTATATTCCGTATCCATTTTACAGGCTTTCCCCTTCCAGTTTACCTTGCAGTTGCATAAAAAAACAGCTAATACTGAAAAGGTTTGAAATGATCAAGCAATATCTCGACCGTTATTTCCGGGTTCGATTGAAACGAAAGTGGTGAAAAATGGTATCAGCCGATTGGGTCAAACGCCGTAGAAGAGAAAAACGGCAAGCGGCGGTGTATCAGTATCAGAAGGATAGCCGTTATTTTGCCCAGATAGCCGACAGCTTAAAAGAAGCCGGCGCGGATGAACTATCTGAACTCGGCGCCGAAGATGTCAGGCCGGAATTCAGCGGAATTCATTTCAGGGCGGACAAATCAACCCTGTATCGAATTAATTATCTGACCAGGCTTCTTTCACGGTGTCTTGCGCCGTTAATATCATTCGCTTGTCATGATACCGATACGTTGTATCAGAAGGCCAAACAGATCGAGTGGGAAGATTTTTTTGGAAAAGGCAATACCTTTGCCGTATCGGGGAATGTTTCCGACAGCGTGATTTCGCATTCAAAGTACGCTGCCCTCCGCCTTAAAGATGCGGTTGCCGACTATTTCAAAGAAAAAACCGGTCAGCGTCCGGATGTGTCGGTAAGAAATCCGGATATCCTGCTGAACCTTCATATCCGGTACGATAAGGCAGTAATAAGCATCGATACTTCAGGCGGTGCGCTTCACCGGAGAGGATACAGAGAGGAGACCGTTTCGGCGCCGATGCAGGAAACCGTCGCCGCCGCGATTATCCGATTCAGCGAATGGGACGGTTCTGTTCCTTTATATGATCCTTTGTGCGGTTCGGGAACCCTTTTGTGTGAAGCGCTCATGCGGTATTGCAATGTTCCTGCGGGTGTTTTCAGGAATCGATTCGGTTTTGAATGTCTGCCCGACTTTGAGGGCGCTGTCTGGAAGCAGATAAAAAAAGAGGCCGACGGACACATCCGGGAACTGCCGATAGGGCTCATTGCGGGCAGTGATGTGTCCGCGGAGGCTGTCAACGCGTCGCGGACAAACCTGATGGGGCTCCATTACGGAAATAACGTCAGCGTTGAAAGGGCGGACTTTAGAAAGCTGTCCGTCCTTGAAGAGCATGTCATTGTAACCAATCCGCCTTATGGCATCCGGATGGGCGGAGACGAGAACCTTGAAATGTTTTATAAAAACCTCGGCGATTTTCTGAAACAGAAATGCAAAGGCTCGGCCGCTTTTGTTTATTTCGGAGAACGGGAGTATATCAAAAAAATCGGGCTGAAAGCATCATGGAAAAAACCGATCAAGGCCGGCGGGCTTGACGGCAGGCTGGTTAAATACGAGATGTACTGAGAACACCAAGGAGGTCTGCTCCTGGCATTTGAAAAAACCGGGCACTAACTATTAAGTTTCATAAGAATTAAGCTTTAAATCATATCTTTAATATGCCTGAAAATATATTTGTTTGGGCAGAAATCCGATCAGAAATTTTAAGACCAATCGCGGAAAGGGAAAGGCATGAAAAGAAAATTCCTGGGTGTATGCGTCTTGTTGGCTTTTTTGTTTGGCTGTGGGACTGTTCCCATTCCCGGGCCGCACGAAGAACAGGCTTTGAATTTTGTGGTTATGGGGGATAACCGGCCGGCAAATGTGTTTCGACCTGAGCAGCCGTACATATATCACAAGGTGGTTGAAAAGACCGTTGCGCTCGACCCTGTCCTGATACTTAATACCGGCGATCTTGTATTGGGTTATGACGCGTATTCACAAGAGAAGGCCGATAAAGAATTCGACGACTTCGAGAAAGCCACGGCGCAGATACGGGAAAAGGATATTCCCTTGTACATCACGATGGGAAATCATTCCGGGTACACGGAATTTGCTCGGGAAGCCTTTACCAAAAGATATAAAAACAAACAGACCGGGACGCTTTATTATTCGGTTGATGTAAAAAACTGTCATTTTATTGTTCTGTGCAGTGAACTCGAGAATGAAGCGTCGCAAATCACGGGTAAACAACTGGAGTGGCTGAAAGGGGATTTGAAGCAGGCCGAGGGGAAACATATTTTTATCATTCTGCACAGACCCTTATATCCGAAAATTAAACATCTGAAAGATTCGTTGAACAAATATCCGGAAAAACGGGATGAGCTTGCCGGTCTCTTCAAACAATACAAGGTTGATATGGTATTCGTCGGCCACGTGCATGTATATAACTTTTCGGTTGTTGGCGGATTGAATCAAATCATTGCCGGAGGTTCCGGTGCGCCGCTGGCCGGGAACCTGAATGATGGAGCATTCAATCATTTCTTCCATGTGATTGTAAACGGGGATAATATCGATTACCGGCTGATTCCCCTGCAAAATGAAGTGGGGCTGGCCATACAGTTGATGAAGGAGGGTCGGGTACAAGGCACATTGAGTCTGGCCGAAAAAGCGGTGGCGGCGTTCCCGGACCACCCCATGCCGCATATCATAGCGGCGGCGGGATATAAATCGACCGGCCGGACGTTGGAATACAATGCAGAGATCATCAAACTTGTCTCGATTTTAGGGAGCGAGGAAGAAGTTTTTTTCAGGCTGGGAGAATTTTGCTTAAACGTCAAACGACTCGATCTCTCGGATTTTTATCTTTCCAAGGCGCTGGCCATGGACAACGACTCCTTTAAGGTTTGGTATCACTATGCCCAGCTGAAAACGGAGCAAAAGCAATATCCCGCTGCTCTTGAAATGTATAAAAAGACATTGCCGCTTACCGACAACGAGCATTTCAAACAGGATATCAGGAAAAAAATCGATAAAATCGGAAAGTTGATGTGAATTAAAGGGGTTATGTGAAATATGCGTCGGGTATTGATATGTTGATAAGATTGTAAAAAATGGCCTAACCAAATGATTGAGAAAATGCCTAAAGCCGAAGCATTTTGGAATCTATTCTCATGCTTAAAAATCCGTCCAATATCGTTTTGATTGGGATGCCCGGTTCAGGGAAGAGCACTGCCGGCATCATTTTGGCGAAGTTGACATCACTCGATTTCGTCGATACGGACGTTCTTATCCAGACATCTCAGGGTCGAATCCTGCAGGATATCGTTGATACGGAAGGTTACATGGCTTTGCGCGAGATCGAAGAACGTGTCCTTTTGAAACTCGATTGCTCCAATCATGTCATCGCCACCGGGGGCAGCGCCGTTTACAGCCATGCGGCCATGATGCACCTGAAATCAAATGCTGTGGCTGTCTTTTTGAACGTTGAGTTGCCGGTATTGGAATCGAGGATTCACGATTTTGCGACAAGAGGTCTTGCAAAACGTCCGGATCAGAGCATTGAGGACCTGTTTGAGGAACGTTTCGTTTTATATACAAAGTACGCAGATGTTACGATCGAGAGCAGTGATTTTACACAGGAAGAAGTTTGTGAAGACATCATCTCTTCCCTACCGACGGGTTGGGGGAACGTCCGGCGCCATAGGAACAGGAGGTAAAACATGTACATATCATTGAAGGGCAAAACTGCCATTGTCACAGGCGCTTCTCGCGGTATCGGCAGAGAGATCGCATTAAAACTCGGCACCGCCTTTTTATCCCGCTGGGTTTTAGCGGGGGATCTTGAACCAAAATCTTTATTTTGAGACAGCTTCATGTTAAAATAAAATTGTTCGGATGCGAAACTTGAGTAACAGGGAAATATTGACATCTATAGGGGTTCGTGTCATTAGAAATAACATGCCCCTATAGATTATGATGATCTCAAGGTTCTTTTGGAAAAAAATTCGGAGTGGACGTCGTTTTGGGAACACATTCATATTGGTCTGTTTTTTAATACCTGAATCTTGCATGAAAATTAATGAGAATCTATAGGTTACTTGATTGAAGAGGGTTTAAGAAAAAACATATCATCGTTCATTATGCCCGAATGGTATATTGGATGATGATTTTTTTTCTCATTAATTTTCACCTAAAAGGATATATTTGTTGTTGAGAAGATTTGTTGAATGGACTTTTTTTATTTCACCAGGCACGAACGCGTTGATTTTGCAGAACGAATAGTTTCCTTTGTTCTTGTAGTTACAGTTTTATTTCTCTTTGGGTGCAGTCGTACCCCCGTAACGCCATCCCCCAAACCTGCCTCGCCGATCCCGCTGCCATCAATCCATTACACCATTCAGGTGGGCGCGTTCTCAAATATGGATAACGCCGTTCGATTTACCGAAAAATTACGCAAACAGGACATCAATGCCTATCATTTTTTACATCAATCGGGTTTATACAAGGTTCGATTCGGTAATTTTTCATCCAGAAAGGCCGCCGTAAACAGGGCTAAGGCGCTTTCTTCTAAAGGAATTATCCACAATTTCTATATCGTCGCTCCCAAGAATTATTCAAAGACTCACTTGAGAGATAAAATTTTGAGAACAGCAGACAGCTTCATCGGTGTACCCTACAGGTGGGGCGGCGAGTCAGTGGAAGAGGGGTTTGACTGCAGCGGCTTTACCATGACAGTATACCGCCTGAACGGATTGGATCTTCCAAGATCATCTCGATCGCAGTGGCATGCAGGCGAATCCGTAAATAGAACCAAGCTTGAAAAAGGACATCTGGTGTTTTTCCGCACCAACAGCTCAAGGAAAATTTCCCATGTCGGGATATATGATGGAAACGGACGATTTGTTCATGCGCCGGGGAAAGGAAAAAGGGTGCGAAGGTCGTCTCTGAATAGCCGGTACTATAAAGAGCGTTATGCAGGAGCAAAAACTTACTTTTGACACCATGGACACTATTTATAATTATAATTTTCTGGATCTCAAAATCATGATGACAAGCCAGACGGCCAGAATTGTGGCAATTACATAGCCGATCAGCCCTAAAAATGCTGTCAGGGGGACCCCTTTAAAGCCTAAAAAGTCGACCGTAAATGAAAAGATGTGTTGGGGGGCATTCAATACCATTGCAGCGGCAATGAGCGAAGCGGAAATGACCAACCCGATGATCACCCGATTAATGCTTTTTACTAGCAGGTTATTGATTTCCTGAAAACCGGTATGCCGGAACTCTATCCGTTGTTTGCCTTTGGCGGTTTGATCGAGAATATTGTGGATAAGCTTGGGCATCACTTTTAAATGGTTGCCCATGGCCAGCGTGTCTTTTCGAATATTTCTCAAGGCGCTTTTTGCCAGATAACTGCGTTTGATCAGTTCTTTGGCATAAGGTTTCGTTATTTCTAAAAGGCTGGCGTCACTTCCCAGTATCTTGCCGAGGGCTTCTGTTTGAATAAATGTCTTAAAGAGGAGCAAAAGATTTCTCGGCAACCGAATCTTGTATTTGTATACCAGATGAATGACCTGGTCATAGACTTCTTTGACCGAAACCGTCTGCAAACTTCGTCCGTAAAAAGGCTCACTCGTATCCATAAGGTCTCTGCGGAAGCCCTTGAGATCCATGGTTTCTTCGTTGATGAGTTCGGTATCCAGCAATGCTTCCATCACCATATCATAGTCATGTTCGGCATAGCCCAGAAAGAGATTTGCGACGTGCTGCATGGTGTCATCGTCCAGATAACCCATAATGCCGAAATCGACCAGACTGACACGACCGTCAAACATGACGATGGTATTTCCGGAATGGGGATCACCATGGAAAAAACCGAAATCCATCAATTGGCGGGAAAAGGAACGGAGTCCGATCAATGCGACTTCCTTTGGGTCGAGACCATGCGCCTTGATGTCATCCACCCGGTCCATTTTAATACCGGGTATATATTCCATGGTCAGGACCGATTTGGAGGTATAATCCCAATAGACTTTAGGAATATGAATTTCATCGATTGTTTCGAAGTTCTTGGCAAATTTCTCTATATTCCCGGCTTCGATGAACATGTCGAGTTCTTTGAAAATTATCCGTTCAAATTCTTTTACCAGATTAGCGGCACCGATGACACGGGCCATTTCAAAGGCTTTTTCAGCCCTTTTTGCGATGGCGTTCATCAGGCGGATATCTTTGCGGATTTCCTTGTCAATGCCCGGGCGAATGACTTTGACGGCAACCTGTTCGCCGCTGAAAAGCCTGGCCATATGGACCTGTGCCACAGAAGCGGCGGCTATGGATTCCCGTGTAAATTCAGCAAAGGTATCTTCCAAAGGACGTCTGAGTTCTTTCTGGATAATATCCCTGATATGGTTGAAAGGTACCGGCGGTACCTGGTCCTGAAGTTTTGTAAATTCTTCAATGTATTCGGGCGGGAATACGTCGGCCCGGGTGCTGAGTAATTGGCCGAGTTTGATAAAACTGGGGCCGAGCTCTTCTAATGCGAGCCGAACACGCTGGGGAGAAGGAAAGCCGTTTTGGGTCGTTAATTCTTTTTCTTCTTGATCAACAGGACTTGTATCCGTTCTTTTAAACAGCCTTTCGGCAATATTTCCAAAGCCGTGTTTGATCAGGATTCGAATTATTTTTCCAAGCCGCCAGAATTTTTTCACAGTGTTGTCCTCTGAAAAATAAAATGTTGAACATTCAAACCCTGGGTGATAAAATCTGAATTTACTTTTTTCGGTTTTTCCATGTAAAAATCGACTCAGGCTTCCTCGTGTTCAACCTTACCGGCTTTGGGCCACTTTTTACCGATTTCTTCCAGCTTTTCAGGTTCAGCGATATACCGTTCGAGGTATCCGCATTCCTTGCAGACATAATTGTCAAGCGCAGCAATGGAAACAATGCTGATGGGGATGCTGTTGCTGCCGAAGGGACCGCTTTTCGGCAACACCTCAATTCCTGCATATATTTCTTCAGATCCACATTTGGGGCATTTTCCCTGTTTCAAGTTGACACCTCCTTGCCCGGATAAACCGGGAATCAAAATATCTTTATTAGTGCATTACGCAACGGTAATTGTCAAGCATCTAACTAGTTTCCATCCATAAATGGCCCTTTTTGTCCTGCTCGGCGTTCTCCGCGGGTTTCCGGCTGCGGCGTACAGACGTACGCCTCACCGCAAACCCTTGTGCGGCCTTGATCAGAACAAAAATTGCTCA
>Ga0224502_10000152_pt1 | contig 20678 bp, 17 predicted proteins | sample SF_Oct11_sed_USG_5_FD_169104 | JGI IMG/M metagenome (GOLD analysis project Ga0224502, IMG submission 169104) | Sediment microbial communities from San Francisco Bay, California, United States - SF_Oct11_sed_USGS_13 | ecosystem: Environmental > Aquatic > Marine > Sediment | place: USA... | reverse complement strand
ATACGAGTATGGATGCCGCGGACGCGGCCAGGATTCTATTCATTGTTATTCCCCTGTATCGATTTTTTTTGTGCCTGCGAACCAGGCGCTTGGGGAAAGTATAGACGAGGATTCAGTCCAGTATGGATCCTAATGCTTCGAGCAGGCGGTCGATCTCGTCAATCGTGTTGTAGTGCACGGGCCCCACCCGCACTGCGCCGCCCGACTCGTATATACCGAGAGACCTCGCCACTTCGACGGCGTAGTTGTGGCCGCTCCACGCAAAGATATTCTCCGCCGCGAGCGCCCGCGCGATGTCATCCGGTGCACACCGTTCGTGGGTAAAAGCGACGGTCGGGCCGCGTCTCGACATTGCCTCATTGGCTGTGATGCCGTGAATTGTAATGCCCGGCACCGACTGCAGACCCTGCACGAGATACTGCGACAGCCCCTGCTCGTACTCGGCTATAGCCGCCATGCCCGCGCGCACTTTTTGCCTGCGATCACCCTCGCCGCCGGCCATCGTCTCGCCGACCCAGGCGAAATAGTCGACCGCCGCAGCCGTACCTGCCATGCCTTCGTGCGAAGCCGTGCCGGGTGAGAAACACCAGGGAATTGCATCCGGCGCCGGCCGCACCTTGTAAGGCTCGAGCGCTTCCAGAACCTCGCGGCGGCCCCAGAGCGTGCCCTGGTGAGGGCCGAAGAACTTGTACGGCGAACACACCAGGAAGTCGCAGCCGAAGTCCTGCACGTCATTGACCATATGGGGCGCGCTTTGCACCGCGTCGATATACGTCAACGCCCCGGCTTCCCGGGCCATTCGGCAGATCGACCTGACATCGTTGATGGTCCCCGTCAGGTTGCTGGCGGCACACACGCAGACCAGCCGCGTGCGTTCATTGAGCAGGCCTTCGAGCTGCTGCAAATCAAATTCGAACGTCTCCGTGTCGAAAGGCAACCATCGAATCGTCAAACCACAGTCACGTGCCAGCAGGACCCACGGCTCGACGTTCGCATCGTGGTCCATGCGTGAGAGGATGATTTCGTCGTCGGCATTGAACCGGCGCCCGATGGAACGCGACACATGAAACGTCAGCGACGTCATGTTCTGGCCGAATACGATCTCGTCCGCCGAGGGCGCGTTGAGGAAATCCGCCATTGCCTGTTGGGCATCCTCGACGATACCGTCGGCCGCAACTGACGTCCGGAAATACCCTCCCATGTTGGCACTCGCGTGCAACATGCAGTGCGACATGGCATCGACTACCCGCTGCGGCACCTGGGTGCCGGCCGGGTTATCGAAATAAACCCTCGCCACCCCGTCGTCGGTTTCGTTGAGTGCAGGAAATTGCGAACGAATCGCTTCGAGATCGAGTGTCATTTCGGCGCTGTCTTCTACTATTCGGCTTTGCCGCCCCATTTTTCGCGATGCGCATCTTCGGCTCGCTGACGAATCTTCTGGTGACGCCGGGTCAGCAGCAAGGAGCCGGGATCGCAGACCTGGGCCTTGATCAGGCCGAGATCGCAGGCTGCATCGAACAGGCTGGGATACCAGCGTTCCCAGTTCGGCAGCAATTTTTCGACTTGATCCCGAAGGCTCATGGGCCGACTGTAGCCGAGCCCGCTCCGCGTGACAATGACGTGGATCCGAATTTGCGCGCTACCGTCCGGTCAGGTTTCTTCCAGGATCTTGAGCAACGTTATGCCCGCCGCAAATGCCATCCCCCCCAGAACAATGAACTGCATCTGCGGCAGGAATTGCAATGGCGCGTTCGCTACTTCGGTGGGCACGACATTCAGCAACGGCAGCAGTGCATACACAATCTGCAATGCCGGCTTCAACGCAAAAATTAAGCCGATCACGACAGCAACCGGCAACGCGAGTCGGTTCACCCAAATCCGGCGGCGGATCTTCGTTACGATTCGCGAGCTGAAGCCGTCATCGGCCAATGGCTCGGCTTCGAATGCCGATGCCAGAAAGCGATCCACTGCATCTGATGTCTTGTCAGCCATATTGATGATTTTCGATTTCAAACTGCGTCCTGATCTTTTCCTTGGCGCGGTGAATAATGGACTTCACCGTGCCGGCGGGTAGCTCCGTTGCTTCCGAGATCTCCCGATGCGAAAGACCGCACGCATACGAAAAGATCATAATCACCCGCTCCTGTTCGTTCAATACCGCCAGCAGTGTGTCGACGTCCAGCTCGGTCTCGGGGGCCGCCTGGCTCGTCGCCGCCGATCGGTCCGATTCATGACCCGCCTGTTCGAGGATCTCGTGATACCGCTTCGATTTCCGCTTCGACTGCAGGAAGGTCGTGTACGCAATTTTCAACACCCAGCCGATGAAGCTTCCGGTCCCCGAGTAGGTATGGATCTTGTCCCATGCGTGCAGGAAACAATCCTGCGCCAGGTCGTCCGCGAGCGTTGCATCCCGTGCCAGCTTGCGGAGAAAATTCCGCACCTGTGACTGGTGGCGCCGGATGAGCTCGCCGAATGCACCTGCATCCTGGCTGGCCACCACGCGCGCGACGAGAAGCTGGTCGTCGATGCTTCCTCTCCCGGCGACGGCCCGCGGCTCAGGCGGATCGTCCGAGTCGGTGCATCAGCAGAAACCCCGCGCCGATCGACAGCGGGAACATGGCGATGCCAAGCAGCGGGCGGACCGCGTCTTCTTCGCCGAGAATGAGTGCGAAAAGCGCGAAACCAATCGCGGCAAGCACCCCGATCACACCACGTCGCAAATCTCGCTGCGGCGACACCGGCGGGTTGACAAGATTCTCGATCAGCTCGGTTGACAGGCCCTGACCTTTCTCGATTGCCGTGCGAATCGTCTCCTGCAGTTCCTTCTTCGCCTTGTAGCGAAACCACACCCACAGCGACAACACGACCGAAACGCCGATAAACATCGACAGGGGTACCCAGACTTCATGCGGGTTCATTTTCGAACTCCTTGCTTAAGGTAAAAAGAATTGGTTGCTTTCACCCGTTAGATGAGCCTCGTACTGTATTTGGATGCTCGAAATGTTAGTTTTTTTTATAGTATTTTCAATAACTTGAAAATTTCTTCGCCCCGCAGAAGTCCGCGATAACCCCACAGACCGTCCCGGCGCGTTTTTACCGGGCATGGACATCAGAGCCAGACTTCAGGATCCGCGTTACTACCAGATCGCAGTGCTCGGCACACTCGTTGCGTACGGAGTCCTTGCATTGGATTTCGGCATACACCTGGGCAACGCTATCATGATCGTAGCTGCGGCGCTTCTGGCGCAGTTTACGGGAACAAAGGCTGCGGGCCTGCCGCGCTTCGACCCTCTCAGCCCGTTGATCACGTCGCTGTCGCTGACCTTGCTGTTACGCACGGACCTGGCCGCCGTCGCCGCACTCGCGGGTCTGATCGCAATTTCGAGCAAGTTCCTGATTCGCGTTCGCGGCAAGCACGTGTTCAACCCGGCTAACCTCGCGATCGTCACGCTCATGCTGTCGAGCGACCACGCCTGGGTTTCCTCCGGGCAGTGGGGCGGCGCCGCCATCGGCGCGTTCGCGCTCGCCTGCCTGGGTTTCATCGTGTTGACGCGCGCGAAGCGCGCCGAGACGACGATCGGCTTCCTCGGCTTCTACGCATTATTGCTGTTCGGCCGCGCGCTCTGGCTAGGCGATCCGCTCGCGATTCCGATGCACCAGCTGCAGAACGGCGCCTTGCTGGTTTTTGCTTTTTTCATGATTTCCGATCCGAAAACGACACCCGACTCAGCGGTCGGCCGCGTGGTCTATTCGATGTTGGTGGCAAGCCTCGCATTTGCCATCCAGTTTGTCCTGTATCGACCCCATGGCCCGATCCTCGCTCTCATTGCCACGGCACCACTGGTGCCCGTGATCGATTACCTGTTCCAGGGAACGATCTATCGCTGGAGCCGCTACGTGAGTGACAGCCCCGCGAGTCGACCCGCACACCGAGTAAAAGGAGCTTACTGATGAAACCACTTGTTACGATCCTCGCCGCGATCCTCACGATCGGGCTCAGCACTACAGCACAGGCATTTTGCGGCTTTTACGTTGCCAAGGCCGACACGAGCCTGTTCAATCGCGCATCACAGGTCGTGCTGGTACGCGATGGCAAACGCACCGTGCTCACGATGGCAAACGACTTCGAGGGCAACGTGAGAGACTTCGCCGTGGTCGTGCCGGTACCCACGTTCATCGAGCGTGGCCAGATCAATGTCGGTGACAAGGCAGTGATCGATCATCTCGATGCCTATACCTCACCGCGGCTGGTCGAATACTTCGACCCCGATCCGTGCATGGTTCGTCGCCGGCTGGAGATGTCACAGGACATGGCGGCGCTGCCATCGTCCAAGTCGGCAATGGAAAGGGAAGCTCGCTCCCAGGGCGTCACGATCGAGGCGAGCTATACCGTCGGCGAGTACGACATTCTCATCCTCTCCGCCAAAGAAAGCGACGGCCTGATCAAGTGGCTCGACGACAATGGCTACCGGGTCCCGCGCGGTGCCGACAAGGTCGTCGGAAGCTACCTGAAGCAGGACATGCGTTTCTTCGTCGCGAAAGTCAATGTCGAGGAGCAGAAAAAAACCGGCTATACCTACCTTCGTCCATTGCAGGTTGCCTATGAAAGCAACAAGTTCATGCTGCCTATCCGCCTCGGCACGCTTAACGCAAAACAGCAACAGGACCTCTATGTTTACGCCCTGACCCGTACCGGACGTGTGGAAACCACCAACTACCGTACAGTAAAGCTACCCAGCAACATGGAAGTGCCGGCGTTCGTAAAAACCGACTTTGCAGACTTCTACCGGGATATGTTCGCGCGTCAGACGGCAGTCGAAAACAACCGCGGCGTATTCCTCGAGTACGCATGGGACATGTCCTGGTGCGACCCCTGTGCAGCCGACCCGCTGTCGGCGCAGGAGCTGCGCAGTCTTGGCGTTTTCTGGCTGGCCGATCAGTCCAATCCGCGCAAAATCTCCCCGCCGGGCGCGCAGAACGTATTCGTGACCCGGCTACACGTCAGATACGATCGCGAACATTTTCCGGAAGACCTGGTGTTCCAGGAAACCGGCGACCGCCAGAACTTCCAGGGACGCTACGTGATTCGTCACCCGTGGAAAGGCGAAGCCAGTTGCGACGTGACCGCGTACTATGAGGAGGTAAGGAAGCGCCAGGAGCGTGAGGCGCAACAGCTTGCCAGTCTCACTGGCTGGGACATTGACGACATCCGCGCCAGGCTGGACTTCCCCGGCGACCCGCAGCCGGACAAGCCGACTCCCTGGTGGACGAGGCTTTGGGACTGAAACAGGCGGGCCGGGCGCCAGACGGGCGCCCGGTTAATTAGCGGTAACGTTTAAGGATCTTCTCCAGCTCACCTTGCGGCGGCCGCAGCGATTCCATCGGCAACTCTGCAAACGGCGTATCGACGTTGCCCATCAAGTCGTGCATTTCCTTGCGCTCGTCGTCGATATACAAGAGCCCGGTAACGATCTCCCCGGCATTGAATCGCTCACGCAGGTATTTGAAAGCTCCCGCACGACTCGTCGGATCGTAATCCGCGTCGATCTTTCGCAGCATGATCTTGCTGCCGTCATGCATGACGACGGGCATTGAGGAACCCTGTTCGTACTCTGCCGTGATCTCTTCGAACGGCGCTATGTAGTCCACGTCGACGACGTGATTGTAGAACTCCCGGGTGTGCGCATAACTCTTCGTCGACCCTTCGTGATCGTTAAAAGTCACACACGGGCTGATGATATCGACCAGTGAAAAACCCTTGTGCAGCAGTGCCCCCTTTATGAGCGGCACGAGCTGAGCCTTGTCGCCGGAGAAGCTGCGCGCGATATAGGTCGCGCCGAGACTGAGCGCCGTGCTGACGGGATCGATCGGTTCCTGCTGGTTCGGCAGCCCCTTCTTCGGTTTGCTTCCGATATCGGCGGACGCCGAAAACTGTCCCTTGGTCAGCCCGTACACACCGTTGTTTTCGATGATGTAGCACATGTTCACGTTGCGGCGGATCGCGTGCACGAACTGCCCCACCCCGATCGACAGCGAATCGCCGTCCCCGGAAACTCCGATGTACGTCAGGTGGCGATTAGCGGTGTTGGCGCCGGTGGTTACCGACGGCATGCGTCCGTGCACGGAATTGAAACCGTGCGACTGCTGAACAAAATAGGCGGGGGTCTTTGACGAACAGCCAATACCGCTCATCTTTGCAAGCATGTGCGGCTCGATATCGAGATCGAATACGACCTGGATGATCGCGGCGGTTACCGAGTCGTGCCCGCATCCGGCACACAAGGTCGACACGGCGCCCTCGTAATCGCGTGACGTCAGGCCCAGTTTGTTCTTGCGAATACTGGGATGGGAAATACGCGGTTTGGCAATGTAACTCATGCGGCGCGACCTTTGGATATTTCTTCGAGAACCTTGTCGACGACGAACCCTGCGTTCATCGGAATGCCGTTGTAATGCAACAACGACACCAGTTTGTCCGGTCGCAGGTCGAAATCGAGAATCAGCAATGCACGCAGCTGCGCGTCGCGATTCTGTTCGACGACGTAAACAACCTCGTGCTTGTCGATGAACTCCCTGACAGCCTCACTGAACGGGAAGGCTTTGACGCGGCAATAATTCAGTCCGACATTCTGCTCGCCAAGCCGGTCGAGGGCTTCCTTGCAGGCGCCGTTTCCGCTGCCAACCGTGAGAATGGCCGCGTTATTGAACTTCGAGTACGCGATTTCCGGTTCCGGCACGAGTTGGCGGGCCGTCTCCCACTTCACGTCCAGCCGATCGATGACTTCCTGGTAATCTGTCGCGTTCTCTGTATACGCGCCGTACTTCGTGTGCCCGGAGCCACGCGTGAAGTACGATCCCTTGGGGTGCGTGCCCGGCAGCGTGCGATACGGTATTCCATCGCCGTCAACATCGAGGTAACGATAAAACGCCTCCATCCCCTCGATATCTTCCGCCGAGAGAACCTTGCCCCGATCGTGAACGTAACTCTCGTCCCACTCGAACTCCGGAACCATCCAGTCGTTCATGCCGATATCGAGGTCGGACAGGACCATTACGGGAGTCTGCAGGCGGTCCGCAAGGTCGAACGCCTGCGGCGCCATCGTGAAACATTCATGGGGATCGGCCGGGAACAGCAGCACGTGCTTCGTGTCGCCATGCGATGCATAGGCGCAACTCAGGATATCCGACTGCTGGGTCCGGGTCGGCATACCCGTCGAGGGCCCGGTACGCTGCACGTTGAAAATCACGGCCGGTATTTCCGCGTAGTAGCCGTAACCGATGAACTCGCTCATCAGCGAAATACCCGGGCCGCTGGTCGGCGTAAACGCGCGCGCGCCCATCCAGCTGGCTCCGAATACCATGCCAATTGCTGCGAGCTCGTCTTCAGCCTGGATGATCGCATAGGTCCGCTTGCCGCTCTCCGGATCGATGCGATACTCCGCGCAAAACGCCCGGAAACCATCCATCAGCGACGTCGACGGTGTGATCGGGTACCAGGCCCCGACGGTGGCCCCCGCATAGACGCAACCCAGGGCCGAAGCCGTGTTTCCGTCGATGACGATATGCCGGCGCGTCGCGTCCATCTTCTCGACCCGCGGCGGCGTTGGCCCGCTGAAATTTTCCACCGCATAGTCATACCCGAGGTGGATCGCTTCCATGTTCGCCGCGATAAGATGCTGCTTCTCGGCAAACGTCTCTTCGAGCAAACCCTTGATGACTTCGAGGTCGATATTCGTAAGGGCGGCGATCACTCCGACATACGCGATATTTTTCATCAGGATTCGCGTACGTACTCCGTCGAATCGCTCGTTGCACAATCGCGACAGCGGCACGCCGATGACCGTAATGTCGTCCCGGTCCAGCTGCCTGCCACGCGGCCACGTCGAGTCATAAATCAGCCATCCGCCCGGCGCAACGGCGGCCATATCCTGGATATAGGTCTGGACGTTCATCGCAACCATGATGTCGACGCGATCCGAGCGTGACTGGTAGCCGTCCTTCGTCACCCGGATCTCGTACCAGGTAGGCAGCCCCTGGATATTCGACGGGAAATAATTCTTGCCGACGACGGGGACGCCCATCCGGAAGATGGCTTTGCGCAACAGGCCGTTTGCGCTCGCCGAACCGGTCCCGTTCACCGTGGCGATCTTGATGACGATGTCGTTGGTTCCAGCCACTCGATAACCCTTGGCTCAGGCAGCGCTTACGCCAGCCTTCTTCGGCTGCGCTTCGGATGCCTCGTCCTCCGCGTACGGGATAAGTACCTGCGATTTCTGCATGTCCCACGCACCCGTCGGACAGCGCTCGGCACACAGGCCGCAATGCACGCAGATATCCTCATCCTTGACCATGACCCGCGACGTATGAGGCAGCGCGTCGGACACATAAAGATCCTGCTCCGGGTTCTCTGCGGGCGCGGAAAGCCTCGTACGCAGGTCTGCTTCGTCGCCATTGTGAGTGATCGTCAGGCAGTTGACCGGGCAGATATCGATGCACGCGTCACATTCGATACAGAGCTTGGCTGCGAATACGGTCTGTATGTCGCAGTTCAGGCAACGTTCGACTTCCTGGATCGTCTGCTCCACCGTGAAACCCAGTTCGACCTCGATATCGAGCTTCTTGAATCGTTCCTTGAGTTCCACGTGCGGCATGATGCGGCGCTCGGCAGGATCGAAGTCGTTCGAATAGCTCCACTCGTGCATGCCCATCTTCTGCGACAGGAGGTTGATACCCCTCGGCATGCGGTTGGCAATATCTTCACCGTGGCAGTACTTGTGAATCGAGATGGCGGCTTCGTGACCGTGTGCGACCGCCCAGATGATGTTCTTCGGACCGAACGCCGAATCGCCACCAAAGAAAACCCCTTCCCGGGTACACATCATCGTGGTCTCGTCGACGACGGGACAGTCCCACTCGTCGAATTCGATACCGATGTCGCGCTCAATCCACGGAAACGCATTGTCCTGACCGATGGCCAGAATGACGTCGTCACAGGCAATCGTCGTTTCGCCGGCGACCGTGCCGCGGTCGATGCGGCCGTCTTCGCCAACCGCATACTCCATCAGCTCGAAGGTCATTCCGACGAGTTTGCCATCCTCGATCACGAACTCTTTCGGCGAGTGATTGACGAGGATTTCCACGTTTTCTTCTTCGGCGTCCTCCAGTTCCCAGTCAGATGCCTTGAAGAACCCGCGCGGCTTGCGAGCCATCACCTTGACGTCGTTAGCGCCGAGGCGCAGTGATGTGCGGCAGCAGTCCATGGCCGTATTGCCGACACCGATGATCAGCACGCGCTTGCCGATCTCCTTGATATGTTCGAAGGCAACCGACTCGAGCCAGTCGATGCCGATGTGAATGCGGTCGCTGTCGTAGCGCCCCGGAATTTCGAGGTTCCTGCCCCGCGGTGCCCCTGTGCCGACGAACACCGCGTCGAACTCGCCGCTGTCGAGCAGTTCCTTCATGCTCTCGATACGGTGATTCATTTTCAGGTCGACGCCCATGCCGATTACGTAGTTGATCTCTTCGTCAAGAACCTCTGGCGGCAGGCGGAAGCGCGGAATGTTGGTACGCATCAACCCGCCCGTCGTCTCGAGCGCCTCGAAAATAGTGACGTCATAGCCGAGCGGCCGAAGATCGTTGGCGACGCTCAGCGATGCACAGCCGCAGCCGATAAGCGCCACCTTCTTGCCGTTGTCTTTCGCCGCCCCTTTCGGCAGGCGTTCGGTGATGTCCTCGCGATGATCGGCCGCGACACGTTTCAGCCGGCAGATCGCGACCGGCTTCTCGTCGACGCGTCCGCGGCGGCAAGCCGGCTCGCACGGCCGGTCACAGACGCGTCCGAGTATTCCCGGAAACACATTCGACTTGCGGTTCTCGATATAGGCGTCGCCAAAACGCCCCTGCGCAATGAGCCTTATATATAGAGGTACATCGGTATGAGCAGGACAGGCCCACTGGCAGTCGACCACTTTATGGAAGTAGTCGGGGTTTGAGGTATCCGTTGGCTTCATTTTATTGCCGCGCCCGCTTCCCGGCGAACGGGCCGATCCCACGTTGGGGGCTAGCATAACGGGATCGACCGGAAAGTAAACCGTTTCGGTCACACGGGCCGAACCCGGCAAAAAAAGGTCGTTCTGCGCCCAGGAATCTTACCTTGCCCGGGCAAACTCGAGTCGCTGGCCGGCGATGTTCTTCGTCAGCTCCCCGTTGCGATAGACAACCTCGCCGTTGACGATGGTCGTATCGATGGTTGCCGAGAACTCGTGGCCCTCGAATGGCGACCAGTGACACTTGCAGAGCAGGTTGGATTTCTCCACCCGGAACGGCCTTTCGGGGTCGACAATGACGAGGTCCGCATACCAGCCTTCGCGCACGTAGCCGCGTTCGCGCACGCCGAACAGATCGGCGGGCGCATGACACGCACGATCGACGATGTTTTCCCGGGAAACCTCCCCGCGGGCCGCAAGATCGAAGAGAACCTGGAGCGCGTGCTGCACCAGCGGCAATCCAGCCGGCGCCTTGAAGTAACTTTGCTTCTTCTCACTCGCTGTATGCGGCGCGTGATCGGTGGCGATTATATCGATGCGCCCCTCGTTGAGTGCTTTCACGAGTGCCGCCCTGTCGCTCGCCTCCTTGATGGCAGGATTGCACTTGATACGCGTCCCGAGATCCTCGTAGCGGGATTCATCAAACCAGAGGTGGTGCACACACACCTCGGCCGTGATGCGTTTCTCCGACCTGTGTGCCTTCGAAAACAGTGCCATCTCAACTGCGGTGGTAAGGTGCAGGACGTGCAGCAGTGCATCGAATCGGCGCGCCAACTCCACCGCGACGCTGGACGACTTGAGGCAGGCAGCCGCAGAACGAATCGCAGGGTGTTGGGACATCGGCACGGAATCGCCGTATTCGGCACGAGCCTTCGCTTCATTATCCCAGATCGTCGGCGAGTGCTCGCAATGCGTGGCCACCATGATCGGTGCATGCTCGAAAATTCGCTCCAGAGCCGCGGGGTCGTCGACGAGCATGTCGCCGGTCGATGCACCCATGAACGCCTTGATGCCGCAGGCCTCGCCGATCTCGAGAGCCTTGATCTCCTCGATGTTGCGATTGGTCGCGCCGAGATAAAATCCATAGTTCGCGGTGCACCGGTGCTCGGCCATCGCGTACTTGTCAGTCAGAGCCTGCCGCGTCGTGGTCTGGGGATTAACGTTCGGCATGTCCATGAAGCTGGTTATGCCGCCTGCCGCGGCGGCGGCTGATTCGGTTGCGAGGTCCCCCTTGTTGGTAAGCCCGGGTTCGCGGAAATGTACCTGGTCGTCGATCATGCCGGGCATGAGCAGGCACCCCCCGGCGTCAATGACCTCGACATCGCCGGACGGGGTTATCGAGGGACCGATCTTGCTGATTCGTTCGCCTTCGACGAGTACGTCGGCATCACGTGTTTCGCCCTCATTAATGAGGCGTGCATTGGTGATAAGCAGTTTGTTCACTCGCCCGGATTCCGCGGAGACGCATCGCTGAACCTCATTATGGAATGCTCAGGGCCCAAAAGCCACGGCGGGGTCATCGTCGAGATCGATGAATCGGCTGGCCGCCGCGAGCGCGTTGCTGCGATGCGCGACGCTGATGGTCGTCACGTTGAGCGCACCCAGGTTGTCGATGACGCGCCGCTCTGTTGCATGATCGAGCTGGCTGGTTGCCTCGTCAAGGAAGAGGATGCGCGGCTGGCGATATATGGCCCGCGCCAGCAACAGGCGTTGCACCTGCCCACCGGAGAGACCGCCGTCCGCACCCGCCAGCGGCGTGTGCACGGCCATCGGCAATCCCTGGATATCGTCCCAGATCGCGGCGAGTTCCGCGGCTTCTCGAAGGCGCCCGAGATCGGCATCCGTCTCGAAGCACGAGATGTTGTCGGCCACCGAGCCCTCGAACAGCCGGTCGGACTGCAACACGACCCCGAACTGCCGGCGCAGCGCCTCCCGATCCCAGAGTCTCGCGTCCATATCGTCATAACGGAGCCTGCCGCGATCCGCCTGGAGCGACCCGGCGAGCAGGCGCAACAATGTGGACTTGCCGCTACCCGACGGTCCGCGAATCACGATGGATTCGCCCGCATCTATGACGGCCGTGAAACCGTCGAGGATCGACGGTCCGCCGGGATATCGGAACACCAGAGCATCACAGGCGATACTGCCGCGCAGCGGCTGGCGCAACGCATGCCGGGGAACGTTCGGTTCCGGTGTCTCGGCGACAATCTCCGCAACCCGCTCCACGTGGGTACGCACGAGAAAAAGCTGCCGGACGGCCCCGAGCAGTTCGATCGTCGCGCTCATCAGCGTGCCGCGAAGGCTCAGGAACGCGAACAGCACGCCGAGCGTGAATTGCCTGTCCAGCACACCGCCGATACCGACGGCGAGAAACAGAGCGTATTCGAACACGGTAATGACTCCCTGCCCGGCTCCCGCGATTACGACCAGCTGTTGCTTGCGGGTCTCTGCGTTGACGGCTGTAACGAACCCGTGCTGCCAATGCGCGAGACGTTGCGTACCCAGCCCCATCGCGTTGACCGCCGTGTAGGCACGCAAAGACTCGATCAGCGAGTTGCCCGCCCGCGCAGCGCCGACGACCTGCTCCGCATTGAGCGCGCGCGAGCGGGGCAGAACCACTGCCTGCAGGAATGCGATGGCAACGACGGCCCCCACCGAGATCGCGGTCAGGAGCCTGCTGTAAACGAGCATCAGCGCCAGGGTCGCCAGCATGACGGTGCTCTGGACGACGAACAGGAGACTGGTTTCGGTTAACGCGATGCGCAGCGGCTGCACCGAATCCACTCTCGACATGAGATCGCCGACGGAGCGGCGCCCGACGGTGGCGGCTGGCAGCCGCAACAGGTGCCGGATAATCAGGGTGGTCGAATCGGTCGCGATTCGCATACCGGTAAAAAGCGCAATGCGCCGCCGCAACGTGTCGATCAGTACCGCAGCAAGCATGACGAGCGCCAGGCCGACAATGACCCGATGGAGCCAGATACGATCCTGACCGAGCACCACCTCGTCTATCAGCAGCTGAGTGACCACGGGGGGGGCGAGTGACAGTAGCTGCGTGGCAATCAGCAGGAACAGCATTCCGAAGAGATAGCGTGGCAATCCCCGGAACGACTTCACCAGCCCCCTGAGGGGCGGTAGCTGCCGCGCGGATCGTCCCACGAAATCGGGGGCGCGTGTGAACTCGACCGCGACGCCCGTAAACGCAGAACCGACCTGCGTCCAGTCGAGCACACGCCGGCCTGCGGCCGGGTCGTGAATGACGATGCGCTGGCGATTGACCTTTATCACGACAACGAAATGGTCGAACTCCCAGTGCAGCACCGCGGGCAACCTCAGCTTCTGCATCTCTGCGATGCCCAGCCGCAACGGGCGTCCGATCAGTCCGAGCGAGTTCGCGACAGCGAGCATCGAGCGAAGGTCAGGTCGCTCGTCGCCAAAGCGGTGGCGCATGGTCGTCAGGTCGAGATCGTGGCCGAAGTGGCTCGCAACCATCGTGAGCGCGGCCAGGCCGCATTCGGTCCTTCGCGACTGCAGAATCAGGGGTACCCGCATGGTCAGGACCGGGAGGAGTCTCCGGACACCGAGCGGAACAGCCACCGATAGAGCGGCCATCGAGCGCGCACGAGGTCGGCCTGGAATGACGTGCCGGGCGGTAGTGTCCAGCTCCGCTTCCCGACCCGTATCGCACCCTGCCTCAACCGCGCCCGCACCACGAATACGGGGCCCGCGAGGAGCAGATCCACGTCGACTTCGTCCGGTGCCAGAACGACGTTCGAGATCGACGTGACGACCGCGCTTTGTGTCCCGAAGACCTGGTGAGGATAGGCTTTCAACTGCAGCTCTACCTGCTGCCCGACGGAGATCATGCCGGCATTGTCGGGACTCAGGAAGAGCCGCGCCTCGAGGCGGCTTTCCGGCGCATACACCGTCATCAGCACCTCACCGACTGCGACATCTTCACCGACACGCACGGTCAGGCCAGTGACCAGGCCATCGCCCGGTGACGTGACCTCCAGAGCAGATTGCAGTTCGCTTGCTGCGATCTGCCGTAGCAGAGCTTCCCGTCGGGTCCCGTAGTCGCGCATCATCCTGGCCAATCCGTCCCGCTCCTGTGCGAGCTGCTGCTCGATCCGCAGGCGCTCGTCCTGCAGGGCCAGCACCCGCTGTTCAGTTGCCAGTTTCGCCGCCCTCGATACCAGGACTGCAGCCACGGAATCTTCGGCGGCGTCATCGGCAATCGCATTCGCGACGGCGAGCCGACCGATTCTTTCCGCGCGCGCTGCAACAATCGACGCCTTTTCCCCACGTGTTCGCACCTCAGCCTGCGCGGCCGCGATCCTCTCCTCCGTGAGACGCAGACGGCGCCGATTGAGGCGCTCGCGCGCGTCGGCCAGCCCGGGCTGCCGGTCGACGGCCTCGTCGAGCAGGCGCAATTCCCGCCCCAGGGATTCGATGCGCGCCGTAAGCTCCGGCTCCCTTCCGGGGGCGCGCTGCGAGCCCGACAGTCGCAGCAGCACCTGGCCCTGCCGGACGCTGTCGCCGTTCGCAACCGGCAGGCGCTCGACGCGCCCGGAACGCGGCGCCTTGACCTTCAACAGGCCCTCGGCGGGCATCAATACGCCGTATGTCCTGACCCGATCAGGAATCTGGATCGATGCAACAGCGGTGCCCAGCATCACAATCACGAGACAAGCGACACTAATGACCAATAGCATTGACGGTGGCGTAACCAGGGTCACGGGTCCGAACCAGCGTTGCCGCACCGAAGCGAGTGCCCGTTCGCGGAACAGCTGTTTGGTTGGTTCGGTCATCACCCCATGCAATCACCTGGCGCGTGGCGGGGCGAGTGGTGATTCCCCGCAATTCACGGAATTTTTTGCGACGTCTGTCCGGGTATGCGATAACCGGACCCCTTATGCCCGAAGCCGCCAAAACCAATGACGACTACCTCGAGCGGATCGCGAATGCATCCGTATATGACGTCGCCCGCGAAACGCCGCTGGAACTAGCAAAGAACCTTTCCGCTCGCTTTCAGAACCGCATCTGGCTGAAGCGTGAAGACCTGCAGCCGGTGTTCTCGTTCAAACTCCGCGGTGCCTACAACAAGATCGCCTCGCTACCCGACGAGGCTTTGCAGGCCGGCGTGATCTGCAGCTCAGCCGGCAACCATGCACAGGGTGTAGCGCTGGCCGCGAAACGCCGCGGCGTACGCGCGGTGATCGTGATGCCCGTCACCACACCTTCGATCAAGGTTGATGCAGTGCGCTCCCTGGATGGCGAGGTCGTACTGCACGGTGACACTTACGACGATGCGTTCGCGCGCGCAAGCGAGCTGCAGGAAGAACAGCGTCTGACATTCATTCACCCATTCGACGATCCCGATGTGATTGCCGGCCAGGCCACTATCGGCGTCGAGATCATGAAGCAGGCTGGCAGTCAGCCCGACGCGATTTTCGTTCCGATCGGCGGCGGAGGCCTCATCGCCGGCATCGCTGTCTACGTAAAGTCGCTGTATCCGGAGGTCCGCATCATCGGCGTGGAACCCGATGACTCCGCGGCGATGCAGGCATCGCTTGCGGCCGGTAAGCCTGTCACGCTCGACCACGTGGGAATCTTCGCGGACGGGGTGGCGGTGCGCCGCGTCGGCGACGAGACCTTTCGCCTGTGTCAGAAATATGTCGATGAAATCATCACGGTCGATACTGACCACGTCTGTGCCGCCATTCAGGATATATTCGAAGACACTCGGTCGATCGTCGAACCGGCCGGTGGCCTCGCGATCGCGGGCGCAAAAAAATACATCCTCGACAACAATGTCTCGGACGGGGACCTGGTCGCGATCTGCTGCGGGGCCAACGTCAATTTCGACCGGCTCAGGCATATTGCGGAACGGGCAGCCATCGGCGAAGAAAAGGAAATGCTGCTCGCCGTCGAAATCCCCGAAGAGCCGGGTAGCTTTCGGCATTTTTGCGAGGCGCTGGGACGGCGCAGCGTCACGGAATTCAACTACCGGTACAGCGACTCGGCGAAAGCGCACATATTCGTCGGCGTCGAGTTGCGCCACGGTATGGCGGAGCGACGCGAACTCGTGGAGCGTCTGCGGGCGAAGGACTACCTGGTCAGCGATCTCAGCGACAATGAAATGGCGAAGCTCCACGTCCGTCACATGGTCGGCGGGCGCTCGCCGAACATAGCCAACGAGCGCCTCTACCGCTTCGAATTCCCGGAACGCCCCGGTGCGCTCCTGGATTTCCTGAACGCCATCGGTACCGACTGGAATATCAGCCTGTTCCACTACAGGAACCACGGGTCCGATTACGGCCGCATCCTCGCGGGCATCGATGTCCCGGAGCGCGACACCGCCGAACTCGAGGCCCATCTCGCGGATCTCGGCTACGCGCACTGGGAGGAAAGCGACAACCCGGCCTACCGGATATTTCTCGCCTGACCACTCCTTACGCCAGGCCCGACCCGATCCCGGCGCGCGGTCTTATTCCAAAAAGTTTGCAACCTTTACCCGGTTCCGGGCATCTCATTATCAGGAAGGCCGATATTGGAATGCCTTATGAAAGCCAAGGCAGTAATAGTTTCTGTTTTCGCGCTCGCGCTGGCGGCCGCCGCGGTCTGCGGCGAGCAACACCGCCTGCACGAGGAAGCGGTCGTGGATCATCATGCAGCGATCAAGTCGATGCATATCGCCACGAAAGAGGTTGACGTAACAAACTGAAATTCCCTTATGCTGTTTGTTTCGTTCTGACTGGCGGTGGCGTTTGCCACCGCTTTTTTTTGCCTCTGTCAGCCCCACATTTCCCGCATTCTCGCCGCGACATCGAGCTGCCGGCCGGAAACAGCGCCCGCATCCTGCGATGTCGCCTCAGCGCGTCCATGCCAGCGCTGCTTGAAGGTGTCGAGCAGGAGCTCCGTTACGAAGCGGCTGCGTGCACCGTAGACGTGCCGGTCACCGTCACGGGCTTGTTGTGTGACGTGAAACCGCAACGGCGCGATCAGCGTTAGAGATTGTCTGGCCCTCGTCATCGCGACATACAGGAGACGCCTCTCTTCTTCGATCAGTTTCGGTTTGCCCGTGGCGAACTCCGACGGGAAATTGCCGTCGGTTACGTTGAGCACGTAGACGGCATCCCACTCCTGTCCCTTCGCGGAGTGAACCGTAGAAAGAACCAGGTAATCCTCGTCGAGCAGTGGGTCCCCTGCGAAATCGCCCGCGGCACTGGGCGGGTCCAGCGTCAATTCGGTGAGGAAGCGCTCCCGCGTCGGATAGCGGCCGGATATCTGTTCGAGCTGCTCAATGTCCGCTTCGCGCGTTTCGATGCCGTCGTAAAGGCGCTCGAGCTGGGGCCTGTACCAGTGCCGCACGGCTGTAAGCTGGCCGTGCCAGCCATGGTCATCGAGCTCGGCCGCGGCCAGCGTCCCGAGCAGTTCACAAAACCTGTGCCACTCCGGCCGCGTCGCGGCGGGCGCCTGGAATGATTGCAGCGAGCCCATGCAGAAATCGGCGGTCGCCAGGTGCCGGAAGCATCGATGAGCATTGCGCGGGCCCATGCCCGGAAGAAGCTTCAGCACCCGGAACGCGGCAACCTCGTTCTTCGGGTTTTCGGCCCATTTCAGTATCGCAAGCACATCTTTCACGTGTGCGGCCTCGAGAAACTTCAGCCCACCGTACTTGATGTAGGGAATGTTGCGGCGGACAAGCTCGATCTCCAGCCGGTCGCTGTGATGCGAGCCCCGGAACAGCACTGCCTGGCGCTTGAGTTCCAGTCCCTCCTCGCGAGCAGCGAGAATCGACTCGACGACGAACTCGGCCTCGGCATCGCCGTCTTCGACCGTTACGTATCGCGGTTTGCCGCCCTCTGTGGTTTGCGACCGCAGGCTCTTGCGGTACTGGCGTTCACCGCCCTCAATCAGGCAATTCGCGCTGTCCAGTATCGCCTGCGTCGAGCGGTAATTCTGCTCCAGCGTAACTATCCGGGCAGGCGGCGAATACTGCGCCGGGAAACCGAGGATATTCTCGACTTCTGCGGCCCGGAACGAATAGATGGATTGCGCGTCGTCACCGACGACGGTCATGCCGCTGCCGTCCGGTTTTAGCGCCGCCAGAATCTGCGCCTGCAACAGGTTCGTGTCCTGGTACTCGTCGACGAGTATGTGATCGAACCAGCAGCCGATTTCGCCGGCGAAATCCTCCTCGCCGACGAGGTGACTCCAGTACAGCAGCAGATCGTCATAGTCGAGCGCCTGGGTCTCCTGCTTGCGCTCGACGTAGTGACGGAAAAGCAGGCGCAGTTCATCCTCCCAGTCGACGCACCATGGGTAGGCGTGCCGCAGTGTATCCTGCAGCGACTCCTGCGCATTGACGCAACGCGAATAGATAGCCAGGCAGGTGTCTTTCTTGGGGAAACGCCGCGATTTCCTGGACAGCCCCAGCTCATGACGGACGACATCCATCAGGTCGGCCGCGTCACCGCGATCGAGCACGGAGAACCCGGGATCGAGGCCGAGATTTTGGGCAAACCGGCGCAACAGGCGGTTGCCGACCGAGTGGAATGTGCCCGACCAGGGCAGGACACCGGCCGGCAGTGCGCCATGCATCCTGTCCGCGAGCGCCTGCCTGAGGATCGACTCGACACGGCGCGTCATTTCCAGCGCGGCCCGGCGCGTAAACGTCAGCAGGAGGATCCGCCGGGTATCGACGCCTTCGACGACGAGGTGAGCGACTCGATGTGCCAGCGTCATGGTCTTGCCGGTTCCGGCCCCCGCAACGACCAGCAACGGCCCGGCACTGAGCGCTTCGCCGTCCCGACGCTCGCCGAAGGTCGCGGCCTCACGCTGCGCCGGATTCAGCTCGTCGAGGTATTCATTCCGGCTGCGGGTCGCGTCCACCGGGTCCTCCCCAAAATCTGTATTTTTATACAGTACTGGTTATATTTACAACATCGGACTACGGGGTCGCGTTCAGGAAGTCTTCGATTGCCTGGGCCAGCAGTCCCGGCGCCTCGAAATGCACCATGTGTCCGCACTCCTCGATGATCCTCGTACGGCAGTCCGGAAACGGGAGCGGCAGAGCGCCGCCTGCCGCGCGTATGCCGACAGCTTCGAATACGGCGCTGTCCGCGCCTGCAACGAGCAGCACCGGCGCCGTCACGTTACGCCAGCAGGCTTCGGCTTCTGCGCGTCGGTAGAGCGCGGCATTGGGCAGTTTGTGCGCCGGGTCGGCGCGCAATGTCAGGCCATCCGGCCCTTCGACCGCCCATGCCTCGGCAACGAATCGCGCTTGCGTGGCCGATATTCCCGGACTGCGGCCCACAATGTGCCGGGCCAGTGCCTCCATGCTGCCGAACCTGGTGAACCCGGATATCTCGCGCGATCGCTGCAGCCATTCACGGTAGCGGGCCGGTGCCTCGTCAGGGCTCGTATCGGCGAGGCCGAAGCCCTCGACGTTGACGAAAGCGCGCACCCGTTCCGGCATCGCACCGGCATACAGGCCGCCAATATTTCCGCCCATGCTGTGGCCGACGAGTCGGACCGGTGCCGATGGGCTGTACTTGGACAGCAAGTCGTCGAGGTCGGCCAGGTAATCCGGGAACCAGTAACCCGAGGCACGATGAAATGTCCTGCCGAAACCTCTCCAGTCGGGTGCGATCACATGCCATCGCCCCGCCAGTGCGTCGACGACGAACTGGAACGTCACCCCCGAATCACCCCAGCCGTGCAGGAATACGATCAATGGATCGTTCGGGTCGCCCCACTCGTTTATGTAGTACTCGACATCGCGCACACGATGCGCGTTGCCACGGGCAGGAATACGCGCCGTGTATGTTGAAATATCAGACATTGCTAATGCATCGTGGCATTATCTGCCCACCAAGGGCAACGGATTACCTGTCGAACAACACGAATGACGGTCGAGATCTTAATAGTTCTGGTCATTCTCGGCGTATCGCTGGTCTTGTTTGTCAGCGAAGTCATTCGCATGGACCTCGTTGCACTGCTGGTGCTCTGCACGCTGGCAATCACCGGCCTCGTCGACGCTGACGCCACCTTCGCGGGCTTCAGCAACAGCGCCGTGATTACCGTCTGGGCCATGTTCATCCTCAGCGAAGGCCTGACGCGTACCGGTATCGCCGATATCATCGGCAGGCAGGTCATGCGTGTCGCCGGCCGTCGCGAGATCGCGATGATCTTTGTCATCATGGTGACGGGCGCCGTGCTGTCCGCATTCATGAACAATATCGGCGTCGCTGCCCTGATGTTGCCCGTCGTCGTCGACGTTGCACGGAGAACTCGCATCCCGGCGTCCCGTCTGCTCATGCCGCTCGCGTATTCCACGCTGCTCGGCGGCCTGATGACGCTGATCGGGACGCCCCCCAACCTGCTCATCAGCGAATCGCTCGTGCTGGGCGGTTACGAGCCATTCAAACTGTTCGATTTTACGCCGATGGGCAGTGTCATCATGATCAGCGGCGTCTTGTTCGTGGCCCTGTTCGGGCGCTTTCTGCTGCCTAAAAAGAGGGGGGAGCGCGACAAGCACGTCAGCCAGCGCAGCCTGCGCACACGCTACAAGCTGCACGAGCGCACCTTCCTGTTGCGGGTACCACGCGACTCGATCCTGGTTGG
>Ga0224502_10000148_pt1 | contig 20936 bp, 22 predicted proteins | sample SF_Oct11_sed_USG_5_FD_169104 | JGI IMG/M metagenome (GOLD analysis project Ga0224502, IMG submission 169104) | Sediment microbial communities from San Francisco Bay, California, United States - SF_Oct11_sed_USGS_13 | ecosystem: Environmental > Aquatic > Marine > Sediment | place: USA... | reverse complement strand
TCTCATTAATTTTCATGCAAGATTTAGTTAAGACAATGCTGCCAGTGCGGCCTCGTAATTCGGATCCTGCACAATTTCCGGGACCTGTTCCGTATAAATGACCTTTCCGGATTCGTCAGTAATAACGATGGCTCTGGACAACAAACCGGTCCTCAATAATAAATACCCATGGTTATAAACTATCACAAAAAACCCTCTGATCAAAGATTAAAATCATAGACGTCCTTATCATTTCACAGAGTAGCATGCAGAGGTTTATTTTTAAATTTAAGTACCACACTCGATCGGAATTTGGCAAAAAGCAAACTAAAAGCCTTATCCACCGAAGCCAATACGCCCCTTTAACGTTAAATGGAACAATTATGAACACTCAGAATGAAAATGAATCCCACGAAACAGAAGCCCTGTGTCCAGAATGTGGTCATGGGTTTAAAACGTATATGGATCGCATCTTAAACGAAGGTAAAATTTCGGAAAATAAGAGGATAAACTGCCCCGTTTGTGGATGTGGCGAATGTCATATCGGCAAATAAATTCCAATGCCTTTTCTCTGACAGCTTGTTTTTATATCATATCTTGACGGTCTTTTTGTCATGTTATAATTCCTTGGCGGGCGATGCGATGCGAAGAGAAATGGTTTCTCCATCGCCCCACGGCCACCAGGCACCACATACAAAAACATCTTGGCTCGGGTCTGTGGTAAAAAGCAGCTGGCCTGACCGAAGGCCACCAAAATTATTGTTACAAATCTTTACAATATCAGGCGCTTCACGGATGTTTGAACTGTCCCATACATTGCTGAAATCGCGTTCCAATATTGCGCGAAATTCATCTCTATTATCTGCAGAAAATTCGGCCAGGAAAGCTTCAAAGCGGGGGTCCCACCTCCATGAAAAAACGCCCTGGGAAGCACTTAATACTTCTCTGGAAACCTTCTCAAGATCTGACTTTTTAAGATGCATGACAGTTTTCCTCTTCAAAAAATATCTTTTATCAGATTACGCCTTTTTAATCAAAAGCTCATTCATTCAAAATCCCATCACCCCACCATTTTGTATGGCCTTATCAAAAAGAAAAACCATAAGAAACCTCTTTTTAGTGTTAATTACATATGGCTATGGTTTTCTGATCTAATTTTCAAAAATGGCTTTAGTTATCCCCCAATACCCCATTATTATAGAACCTATCTCAAAATAAAGATTTTGGTTCAAGATCCCCCGCTATAACCCAGCGGGATAAAAAGGCGGGGCCGAGTTTTAACCCGCCCCGTTAAAGTACCGGGATCTTCGACACGCATACTCAAGTATGTCGAGGACTTAAAACGAGGTTCCAACGCCGAGGTTGGGCCAAAAGATTATTTTGAGATAGCTTCTAATATTTCCTTCACCCGCCCAACCTTACCACTTTCTAAACGGACTTTAATACCATGAGGATGAGTCAACGATTTTGTCAGAATATCTTTCACTATACCTTTCGTTAATTTTCCGGATCGCTGGTCTTTCTTTAATACGATCCGAACATGAAGCCCCGGCGATATTTTTGCTCGATTTGCATCATTCATGACTTTAATTTTATTACCCCCAAAAGTTGGAATTCCTTCAGGCAACTTAATATGTTAAAAACGTTAATGACTTGTTTATGGATGTCCTTGAGATCCCGATGAGTTTTTCATATACTCTGATAAGATTTTTATGTATTCCTCTTTCACCGCTTCTTTTCCATATTTTCTTTCCAAACGTCGAACAATAAAATGCCCGCGAGCGACCTCTTGGAAATGGTCAACAAACAGGAGATTTATCGTCGCACCTCCAAGTGCTCCAATAACCGGTACTCCTTGGACAAACACCTTTTCAGAAACGACAGTCCCAAAGCGAGATGCAAGTTGGGTGATTAATCTTACAATAGGCGGGGCTCCTTTCTCTGACAGACCTTTGGCGGCAATGTGTTTTGCGGCATCGCTTACAGCCTTTGCCAGGACAGCGCGCACTGCAAAATACCCCGTTTCAGCCCCGTCGTCAGTATCGGATTTGCCGCCAAGAGCGAAAACTTCGAGGCAGGCCAATCTTGATTGAAGTGCTGTAATATCTTCTCCTTCGCTCCTCGCAATATCGGCAATCGAACGTAAAATTATCGATGTCGATATCGGAAGTTCTACTGCGAGGGCAGGCAATCCAAAGGCTCCACCTAAAGCACCGCTTATGCCGCTTGCAATTTTATGAGTCGTTGTTGATGCTTCGCGTTTGAACTCTTTGTCCATTGTTTTTACGGTGAGGGTCAATAGATGCTTTAGGGTAACCTTTACCGCATCTTGTATGTTTTGAGATGCTTGAACAGGTAAGCTATCGATAATTTTTACGACAGGTTTTTCTATAAAATTGGTAATTTTGGAAATGAAACTGGGAAATTCGAGACGCATTACGGCTTGTTTAAGGTCTTCGTAATCTTTTCCTTCAATTGCCATGAAAGTTCTCCTGGGTTTCAACTTTTAAACAAAGTCTCCAGGTTTCACAAAGAAAGTTATTCATATATTTGAGGCTCTCTATTTTTTTACGTTCTTTTCGAGCATCCGATCAGTAAACATGATATATCACCAACCTACTCGTAAACTGCCTGCTGGATTGTATTTTTTTTTAATCACTGATCGAGAAAATAAACTTAAAATGTTACGTCCGATCGGGATTTCCTTTGTGCGGCGGGGACGGATGTCCTTCTGCGGCGAGAACTGCGTTTTTTCCATGCAGGGATAGGCTTAGGCATGGTGAGCCATTCTTCCTCGGGCTCGATGCAGCTCAGCTTCTGTTCGATGAACGCCTCAATGTCGGGAATGTAGAAGGCGTCCTTCTCATCGGCGAAGCTGACAGAGGTGCCGGTGGCACCCGCCCGGCCGGTGCGCCCAATCCGGTGGACGTAATTTTCCGGATCATGGGGCAGCATGAAATTAATAACGTGATCCATGCCTTCGATGTGGATGCCGCGTCCGGCAACATCTGTTGCCACCAGAATTCGGATCTTTCCGGTCTTGAAGGCCTCGAGGCGACGAATTCGCTTCTTTTGTGGAATATCACCGGAGAGCGTCGAACAGTTGATGCCGTGGCGGGTCAACATCTTTGCGAGATCTCTCACTTCGTCGCGCCTGTTGCAGAAAACCAGGGCCCGTTTGAGATTCTGTCGATGAATGATGTTGTACAGTAGTGCAAATTTATCAATGCTGGTCACGATGTAGACGACCTGCTCCACTGTCTCCACCGCGATCTGTTCCGGTTCGATTTCTACGATTATAGAGTTACGGGTCCATTGGGAGGCGAGTCGGGTGATTTCACCGGTCAGCGTCGCGCTGAAAAGCAGCGTCTGACGCTTTTCTTTTGCCGGGGTGCTGTAGATAATCTTTCGCACATCGGGGATAAAGCCCATGTCGAGCATCCGGTCAGCCTCGTCGATGATCAGCACCTCGATCTTTTTCAGGGTGATGTCGCGGCGCCGCTGAAAGTCGAGCAGTCTCCCGGGCGTTGCAACGACAATATCCACCGGATCGCCGGAAAGTTGCTTTCTCTGCTTTTTATAATCAATGCCACCGAGCACGGAAATGATTTGAAGGTCCGTGTACTTGCAGAGATGACGGGCTTCCTCGGAGATTTGAAGAACCAACTCCCGGGTGGGGGCTAAAATCAGAATCCGGGGCGAGCCGGGTTTTCGTTTGTCCTGGATAGGGTTATTCAGCATCCGGGTGATGACGGTGATCAAAAATGCAGCCGTTTTCCCCGTTCCGGTCTGGGCCCGTCCGCTGGCATCCTTGCCGGACAAACTGCTGGGAAGGATTTTGGCCTGGATCGGTGTACAGTACTCGAAGCCGAGATCGCTGATGGCATGAAGTAGTGGGTTGGGAAGATCTAAATCGTGAAACCTCGTCTTACCTTCGGCCGGCTGAACCTTGAACTGTGAAACATCCCACTTCGCGTTCAGTGCCGCGTCGACGGATGCTACTGGTGCATCCTCACTCCGTCGGATCCTCTTTCCTTTTTTACGAGAGGCGCGCCTATGATGGGGAGGCCCCTTTTGATTTTGTCGGTTAAATTTATTGATTAGATCTCGCAATCATAATGCTAAGGGCACGCCATCATAATCCATGGGATGCCCTTTTTATTTAAAAACCATCTCAAATAGGTTCTAATAAATGGTGCGCTAAACCACAATGACATTTTCTACAACAGGGCTTTTTTCCCTGTTCGATATTTAATGATAACAACTTTTTGGAAAATATCAAGTTATTTACTCGGGATTCTTATCCCCTGTTTTTCGCTGTCTTCTAATTATTGCGAAACGGATCTGTTTTAACATTCGCCTGCCATGAAATCACGAGTTATTTCATTACTGAAGGGCGTATGCCATCAGGATTTATGCCATCGTTAGTTACCAAAACCTCTTTTTTACCGAATATTTCGAGATATCCCTTTTAATTATCTATCTTAAGACAAGCAACGATATCCGCCGGTTCGTTTTCGCCAACGAATTCACTGGAAATACCTATCGTATGTTTTGTTTCACCAGTAGGTGCATCAACATGAAAGATATATCTACGAGATTTGGAATCCCACGTGTTCTCAATAACACATCCGGAAACAACTCCTTGAGGTAGTTTTCGATTCCTGACAGTTTCTCCTTTTCGTTCATACAATCGCCTCCTGGTTTTCTATGTTTGTGGAATAATCGTCAGCGAAATAAACAAGACAAGTGGTGGGAACAAGCAATCGTAATTGTGTTCATCAAATCTAAGAGTTTAGTAAGAACTTGTCCAACTCTCTTGGTGTAAGGTGTATCTCAAATTCTTCTTTTATTTCATCTCTTAAATTAATACATCGTAAGCAAAACTTTGCATATTCATCATCAATATTAGATTCTTCCAAAACTAAACGAACCGGTTCTGTATAATCTCGTATGGCTTCCATTGCTTTTGAATCATAGATAAAAAATAAGTTTGGTTTATGAAAGTGAAGATATTTTGATGCCAATGACCTTTTTGCCATACCAGACATATCCTTAAATAAATTTAAAAGGTATTTGTGTGCGTTTAAAATTGATCCAATATTATCTATATTGGGAAATCTATAATTAGAAAGATCTTCTAACGCTAGATCAATTTTTGATCGTTTTAACGTGAGGACAATAATTTTTGTATAAAAATCATCGCCTTTATTCAGTGCTTTTTTCCTCTTTTCGATAGAAGCTGAGTAAGACCCACCAATAAGCCAAATTTTAGCTAAAATTTCATCGACAGCCTTGTGGTAAGGATATCTTTCACAGAGCTCGTAACGAACCTTGTTTCCTAAATCCCAAGGGCTTTTTTGTTTTGCTTTATTAACTGCATCTATATTAATCATCTCATTACCCGATTAATCATCTCATTACCCGATTTCTTTTAAGGTTGTTTCTTGCCCACCAGTATAGCTATTCTTTCTTTCAATATAGCATTTTCATGTTTAAGCCTTTCGATTTCTTCGTGGGCTTTTATCAGCCTTTCAGAATATGACTTAAGCAAATCTTCAATAAATTCTCTGTCAATCTCTTCCTTTTTCCCTTGGGTGTTTTGTTCCATTCTTCTTGGCCCTCCCATGTGACTGGAAGTTTTTGAACCCGTTCATTATTGAATTTTTAGAATACTCTTCAAGAAGAAACACAAAACCCCATCTCTCTAAATGAGAAACAGGGTTTATTGTCATCACATGTTCGCTCCCTTTATTTAAGGTTGAAGCAACTATCTTGGAATCATGTAAATGGCGTAAAAGATTGAATTGTGGATTGTAGTGGCATTTTATTCACTGTTCAAGCCTTGACACCGTTTCCACGTCGCCGGTCAGATCCCACTAATCGATGATCTGTTTTGTTCTTAGCTCCCTCCGAAGAAGCTCTACACGCCGGCGATTCGCACCAAAATCTGAATAGCCGATGCGAGACGCCGAACGAATCGAAATGATACCATTCGATGAATTGAAGTATAGTTCAAGATCATCAATAAATCGAAAGATTCGACTCTTGCATTCCACATGGATGTAGTTATCGGTTGCTGTGACAATGATCCACCTGGGTATTGATTCTATTTCATCATGGAGAAGAGACCAACTTACGTTAAAATCCCTTTTTAGACGAAACGACTCAATTGCATGCTGTCCGTCTTTTGCTTCTGACGATACACAATTTGGGCTCTTGTGGCAACCCCTAAGGCCGGAGGAATCAATACCGATCCCGTCGGGTCGTTTTCCGGAGCATCCACCGACGATAAACATACTCAGTGCCAATATCAAACCTATTTCAACGAACCTGTACATTTACACAAAGACCCTGTTTCCAGAGGATGCTCCAGATACCATGCCCAATAGGAGTCCGGAAATCCTAATTAAAGTTTAATTGTATCACCGTCCCCAAAATACTTATTTACGAATTCTTAAAACTCCGGTTGTTATGCTTATGATCTGGGAATTAGGGTTCTCAAAATATCTACTTTTCCCACAATTCCCACAAGCTCTCCCTTGTCCACCACAGGAATGGTATGAAAATTATTGTCCACCATGAGGGCAGCCACTTCCTCAATGCCCGTATCGGACCGCACGGCAACCGGATTTGGCGTCATAGCCTGGGCCACGGTGATTGCTGCGATCTTTTGAACCTCCTTTTCGAATTGTTTCATGGAGGTCAGGGGAATTAATGCATCCAGAAATGTGAAAAAAGAAGGTACGGGAAGTTTTTTTTGTTGTGCAATCAGATCACTCTGACAAAGGATTCCCACTAGTTTTCCCATTTCATCCGTCACGGGGACACCGTTGATGCGGTTTTCTAAAAGTAGCTTTGTTGCATGGACAATCTCCGTTTCGGGCGAGACCGTGATCAGTTCTTTTGTCATGATATCTTTTACTTTAAGCATAGCATCACCTGCGATTCTTATGAACGGTATATATGGTTAAAAATGAGGACATATTTTACGACCATCTTAATTGAATATTTAGAGATTATTGTAACAAGGATTTCATGTCAAGGAGGATAACGTCTCAAGATACAATGATTACCCTGGATTTCTAATCCTGCAAATAATGTCCTGTCTTGAATTGTGAATAAGATGCCACTATTCATTATATTAGATTTGACACACTTCCCACTCTCCTTTTTAGATTAATGTAATGTTAACAAAAAGTAAATATTTAGCATGCTATGAGAAGTAAATATTTCTTTTTTTATTCACTATTAGAGATCGGTTACCATTTCCGATATCATCTACAGCAAATAGAACCTTATAATCTAAAGGGCGTTCCTCATTTTTCTGCTGATTTCCTCGGTCGAAAATTTAACGATGTAATATTCGGGCTAAATTTCTTTTTTGTTAAAAACGACCAGCATTAAAGCGGTTATCAGAATGATGAAAAAAAAGAGGTTCAGAATCGGGTGAAGGGGTCCCATGTTGTTAAAACTGCTTTGACCGATGATCGAATCGGCGTAGGACTGCACCATGTAAACTTTCGGATATAAAATTCTCCACAAGGCAGGGGGCGAGGCTGCAGCCGAAGGAACCGTTATCTTCAAAATTTCGCTATTTAAGATCTGATAACCACCGTCGGAAATATAACCGACGAATAAAATCCCCACAGTAGCAACCGCGCTGATGAAATCCGGCAAATAAAGAGACAAGAAGCACACCGAAACCACAATAAAGAGAAGATTGATCGAACATACCAGCGATGCGGTTAAATACCCGGGAATGATGGCGCCGGTTTTTACCCACACCGTAAGAAAAATCGTTGCGTGAAGAATAAACATGAAAGCCAGGCACAAAAACCATGTGCCGGCGATCCTGCCGAGAATGTATTGCCGCCGGAAAACCGGCCTGGAAAGAAACAATACCAGGCTTCCGTCTTCGTGGTCTTTGCTGAAAATTTTCATCGATAGCAGAATGACGATCAGGAACATGCCGGACGCTATGACCTGGAAAACAATTTTTGAAACATGCCACGCAACCGTAATGCTGTCCAACTGTTTCCCGCTGACGACATATTGGCCGTTGTAACATCCGCGAATCATCAGCACGAAAAGAATGGAAAGACCCAGCAAAACATAAAAGCTTTTGTGCCGCATCTGGTCGCGAATGGTGTAGCCGGTAATTTTTAAAAAACTATTCATTTTCCTTTTTGTATGTATTTTATAAAAACATCCTCCAACGTCTCGTCATCCTCTATTATCGAACGAATCGAATCCTTAACGAGGATTTTTCCGTTGTTCATTATTGCCAGCGTCTGGCATGTCTTTTCCACTTCCGAAAGGAGATGGGAATTCAAGAACACGGTAACACCGTTGTCGCGCAGGCTCTCAAGAATTTTTCTCACATCCCGGATACCGATCGGATCGAGGCCTGTTACCGGTTCATCAAGTATCAACAATTTGGGCTTTCCGAGTAAAGCTGCCGCGAGGCCGATTCGCTGTTTCATTCCCTTGGAATAAGCGGCTGATTTTTCTTTTTCCCTGCCTTTCATGGAAACCACCTCCAAAAGCCGCTCCACTTCCATTAACGCATCTTTTCCGGCCAACCCAATCAAAGAAGCGTGCCGGCGCAGATATTCAAGCCCGGAATGATGCGAGGGAATCATGTGATGTTCGGCCAGATATCCGACCCGTTTGCGTGCTTCGGGGTTGGAAGCGGGTATTCCGTCGATGGTGATGCTGCCTGAAGTCGGTTTGATAAAGTCGAGGAGCATGCGAACGACCGTTGTTTTGCCGGCGCCGTTCGGACCGAGCAATGCGAAATATTCGCCCTTCTCGATGCGATACGTTATGTTGTCGACCGCTGTAAATGTACCGAAATTTTTGATGACGGAATTAAGTGCAATCATATTAGAGGCCCTTTAACACGAGTTGTCAACTTTAGGTGAGCATTGACGGCGGGAGTACGGGATTTCTTTTTATCCTATAAAAAAAATTGTTTAAAAATTTAACCGGTTCACAATGAAACGGTTCACATTTTATCATTGATTCTTTTTCTTTTCCTGCTTCTCCTTGCGTTTTTCTTTAACGGTTTTTGCCGGCTTCTTTTTCAAATCCTTTTTGGTGTCTCTTGACTTTCCCATTTTTTTCTCCTGAGTTAAGCATTGACGTATCAGCCCGGAAATTGCACGGGTTTGGAGCTTTTATTTACAGGGCAGCAGGAGCAAAGCTGTTGTGACTGCTGCAAGCCCTTGATTACAATGTAGATAGATTATCATCAACTTTCCAAAATGGCAAATAAAACAATCGTTTTTTTGTTTTGGGATCGCTCATTCACAAAGCCCTCATTCCAATATGTTAAGCACGCACACAGTGTCTTTTACTCGTCTTTTTCTCTTTTTCGGCAAATTTTGCACGGATTTTTCTACCGTCCAATGTTACGCCTTTAAGGGATTTGAGGACTTTTTTTGCCACGCTTTTTTCAACATCAAAGAATGAAAACTCTCTTTTGAGTTCGATCCGGCCGAGTTTTCTAGATGATATGCCCGATTTGTCGCAGACCAGACGGACGATGGCGCCTTCTTTGAGTTTGTCCAGGCGGCCGACATTCATGAAAAATCGCTGGGTATTGCCTGCCAGGCGGTGTTCGGCTTTATCTGCCTTTGTTTGGCGTTTTTTGACTTTCACGTTGATGTCTTCGGCTCCGCGGTAGTAATCGAGAAAGCGGTTGAACTCGGCCGAGACGAATCGACGGATCAATTCTTCCTTACTGAGAGCGGAAAGGGTTTCAAACACCGGGGGAAGATAATTATCGATTTCTTTTTTGTTGACCTCCGTGGAAACCAGTCGATCCACCATTGCGTAAAGCTGCTTCTCGCAAACGGCGCGGCCGCCGGGGATTTTTTTATGCTCGAATCGAATGCCGCTTTTAGATTCCAGTTCTTTGATCCGTCGAACTTCCCGGGTATTTACCAATACGATGGATACGCCGGATTTACCCGCCCGGGCCGTTCGACCGCTCCGATGGGTGTAACGATCCGGTTCATCGGGGAGATTGTAATTGATGACGTGGGTGATGTCATCCACATCCAGACCCCGTGCGGCCACATCGGTGGCCACCAGCAGTTGGAGCGTCCGTTCCCTGAATTTTTTCATCACCTGGTTCCGTTGCGTCTGGGACAGGTCGCCGTGCAGCGGTTCGGCATTGTAACCGTCTTTCATCAGTTTGTCGGCCACCGTCTGGGTTTCCATGCGTGTACGGCAGAAAATGAGGCCGAAGATATCGGGGATATAGTCGATCATCCGCTTGAGGGCCGCGTACCGATCTTTTTGTTTTATGACATAACAGGCGTGAGAGATGTTTTCAGCGGCTTTGTTGGGCGAGCCAACGGTGATGGTTACAGGATGGGTCATATAGGTGTCGGCGATTTTCGCCGCGGCAGCCGGCATGGTGGCAGAAAAAAGCCAGGTTCGCTTATCGGCGGGGGTCCGCTCCAGAATGTCGTCGATATCTTCCTGAAACCCCATGTTGAGCATTTCATCGGCTTCATCCAGGACCGCATAGGCCACCCTTGACAATTTGACGGCTTTTCGGTTGATCAGATCCAACAGTCGGCCGGGCGTGGCCACGATGATCTGAACCCCTTTTTTTATCAGGGTGATCTGGTGCCGAATATCGGCCCCGCCGTAAACGGCCGCAATACGTGCGTTCGAAATGTGTCGGGCAAACAGTTTCAGGTCGCCGGTGATTTGAAGGCAGAGTTCCCGAGTGGGGCAGAGGATCAGCCCCTGGGAGTTTTGTGATTTAAAATCAATCCGCTGGATCAGGGGCAGGCCGAAGGCGGCGGTTTTCCCCGTGCCGGTCTGGGCCAGGCCGATGATATCGGTGTCGCCTGTTAGCATCCTGGGGATGGCCTTTTCCTGAATCTGGGTGGCATGTTCAAATCCGAGTTGGTCAATAGCCCGGATGATTTCGTGTTTTAATCCAAAAGAAGAAAAATTCATAAATGTTTCCTGGTAGTGGCCGCGGTAATCCGCAGCCGGTCATGTCGCTTAAAAGACAAAAAAAGCCGCTTCGGCACGTTTGCCGGACGGCTTTGTTTCGTTTTCGGTATTTAATCCGGTGATATTACCAAGCGACCTGGCGATATCCGCCGGATTATTTTCAATATGGATGTTTAATATCGTCTGTTTATAAATTAATCAATCTTTTTTATTGGTATGAGGGGAATTAACCGAAATGTATCAATGCAAGTGGAAGTGATCGAAATAACGATCGCAGTCCATCCTACCGGAATCATATGAAATAATAAATGACCGGATGATATCCCACACTCAACTTTCAAACTCGTATACGTCTTGTAAATCCTTTTTTACCAACCAATGGCGGGGGCTTTTGGGACAAATCACCCCCTGCTCAACGCCTCTAACCCGGATTTCTCACAAGTCTGATTCGTTTATTTTCAAGGCATAAGGGGTGAAGCTGTAGTGTACTACCGCGAACCCTTATAACACAGAAAATGGGCGAATCAGGCTTGCCTGAAGGGTGAAGAATTTATTTTAAAATGGACCGTTTCAATAATAAAGTGTTTCGAATCAAAGTAACCCGGCGTTTGTATATTTGACTGTTTTTATATAATCTTTTTATTATTTCTTAATCAAATTAGACCTTCATGAGAAATGCGGTCTAATTCCTCCCAACGCTCATACAGCTGCTCAACTTTCTTTTGGGCCTCTTGATGTTCGGCATATATTTGGGCCAATCGATCGGCGGCGTACATGATTGAAGGATCATGAAGCTGTCGTTTAAGGTTATCCGCAATTCCTTCTGCCTTTTCTATCTGTTTTTCAATCCGGTTCAATTCCTTACGCTCTTCGTGGGCCAGCTTCCGGGTTTTTTTATCAGGGGGGCTTTGTAAAGTTTTATCGGACTGGGATGTGGCGGGCTGTCTATTTTTCCTGTATTGAAGCCATTGGTCATAATCTGCAAAATATTCCGCGCCGCCATCACCATCCAAGTAAAGCAACAGATCACAAAGACGCTCCATGAGAAACCGATCGTGCGTAATGAGGACGATGGCACCGGGAAACTCCTCCAGACTCTCTTCGAGCACTTCAAGCGTGGGGATGTCCAGATCATTGGCGGGCTCGTCTAATAGTAGAATATCCGCCGGTTGCAACATCAAATTGGCAATAAGAACGCGGGCCTTTTCTCCACCTGAGAGTCCGGAAACAGGCATGTCCAGCTGATCTTTTTGAAAGAGGAATCGCTTAGCCCAGCCGGTCACATGGAAAGACCGCCCCTGATATATGACCGTGTCTCCTTCTGGCGACAGGGCTTGCCGCAAGGACTTCCCCTCCGATAGCGTCCTCTTTTGATCAAATGTCAAGATTTGCAAACCCTCCGCCAATTTCACAGAACCGTCATCAGGAACCAAACTACCATTTAAAATCTGTATGAGAGTACTCTTTCCTGTTCCGTTTTTACCCATGACCCCAATGCGAATTCCGGGAGTGAGTTTCAAGCTAAGGCTGCCAAAAAGGAGCTTTCCTCCCAGTGTCTTTCTCAGATCTTGCGCATCCAGAAGATTTTTTGTTTTTCGATGGGTGGTATCAAATGCGATGTCAACGCTTCTGTTTTGCGCGTTACGTCCTTTTATCGCCGCCAAAGTTTCTTGCAGCTGGTGCGCCTTATCGATCCGGTATCGCGCTTTCGAAGTTCTCGCTTTGGGACCGCGACGAAGCCATTCTACCTCACGACGGACTTTGTTTGAAAGGACGGTTTCACGTTTCGCCTGTTCATGGATAACCTGCTCCCGCATTTCAACAAATTTGCTGTAATTGCCCTCGACTTTGAGAAACCCCTCCGGATATCTTTGGTTTAATTCGACAATCCGGTTCGTCGTATTTTCCAGAAAAAACCGATCGTGGCTCACCAGGACAAAAGCGAAGGGTGCATCTTTGAGAAGTTTCTCCAACCATAGAATCCCCTCCAGGTCCAAATGGTTGGTGGGTTCATCCATGAGGAGTAACTCCGGTTTTTGAAACAGAGCTTGACCAATGGCCACCCTTTTGCGCCACCCGCCGGAGAGTGTTTTTACCTTTTGTTTCGTGTTATCCACGCCAATGAGGCTAACGATTTCCTGACGTCGCTTACTGACCTGCCATGCCTCAAGCTCTTTGGGAATGGCTTGGAATAAGGTTTCCTCTACGGTTTTATCCGGATCGAGAACATCGTCTTGCGGCAGGTAGATCATGTGTATATTTTTTTTTCGTGAAATCTCTCCGGAATCGGCAGACTCCATATCGGCGAGGATTTTCAAGAACGTGGATTTACCGGCACCATTGGGACCGATCAATCCCATGCGCTCGTTGTCGAAAACCTGTAGAGAAATCTCCGTAAACAGGGGTTGCGCCCCATAGGTTTTACTCGTAAAATGGGTGCTTATCAGTAAACTTTGAGCCATTTTTTTATTTGTTTTCTTTAAGGATTCTTCTCCAATGTTGTTGGATAAAAGGGTCCAAGGACGCAATTGGAGATGATCTACTTAGGTTACCCTGATTAACTGCAACTCGAAAGATGATCCTCTTTAAGAAATAACTCTTGAATATTTTTCATGAAATAATCTTTGTAAGTTGTTTCCTATACTTTCCAGCGCCACCATTTGCAGGATGTCTGACTTTTTTACAATTTTTCCCAAGCTGATTGAGTATGTTAAAAGATTTTTCACCAACAGCAATGATATTTCCTATTTTGGTGATCTGTATTAATCGGGTTAAGATACCTATGCCAAATTGAAACTCTCTATTGTTAGGCGTTCGATTAGACAGCAATCCCGATTTTGGTTTAAAAGGATGCCATGGAAATGCGTTCCACAAAATAAAATCTCTGGGGTTTAAATTGGATTGGATGATGTGCCCCCAGACGATCGTTCCTGTTGGTTCTGTAAAGCCTTGAGGTTTTAACTTTGGTTTGCTTGTCCGGTTTATCTCAATCCCGGAAAAAACATGTTCCGGCAATATACCCTTTTTAACATGGCCACCCAAAAGAATTCTTTCTGAAGTCATCGGAATACCAGTGAAATGCCCTCCTTGGTATCCGATGGCCTCTCCAACAAGCAAAAATTTTGCCTTCCCGATTCGCTCATTCAGGTATTGAAATAATTGCTGTCTCCGTATGATTGGCCCTTTATCATCAATATCATTTTCCGGATCTGTCTCCCACCATGGATTAAATACATCAGCTCTTTTGGGTGAATACTTTAATGATTCTATGAAGTTGTTTATCATCAGCTAAAATATAATGTATTAAGCGTTCAAGTCTGCTCTTGACCCATTATTCTATTACGGCGGTTGATGGTTTAAATAACGTTCATCCATACACAATCCAGACCGTCTAAGATGATATGGATCAGCAGTCCGAATCCCACGAGCCGGGTTTTGGGAATCACAGCCAGCAGCGCATATACGGTGATTGCCGGCAGCGAGTGAAGGGGATGAAAATTTATCCCGCATCGATTCGGATCATATATGGGGCTGACCAATAAATGATCCAGGTCTATAATCATGGCTGACATCATCACGAGCCAGGCGGTTTTCCATCGATCCGGAAAAAGCAGCCTACCCATTGTTCCAGGAACGATGATGTGTAGACCTAAATGCAAAATTGGACGTAACATGAGCGATTTTGGTTGTGTTATCGGGTGTAATGACTTTCGAAAAAGACCGCCGATACGGCCGCGACCGACAAGAGCGAAAAACTGATCCTCAGGATTCCTGCTATGGATGACATCATAAGATCCTTATAAAGCGATCCGTTTTTTAACTCCGGGTAAATGCTGCGTTTGACCAAAGGCACCCTCTATTAATCAAGAATCAATGTTAAGTACGTCACGCATTTCCCACACGCATAACGTTTTCAGATGTCAATATTTCACCATCGTCTCTATATTTATATTCAAGATTTGACATTAAACACCTCAAATGCCTCATATTTTTTCTGTTTAGAATATGTTCGACAACTGCGTAAAACTTCGCAATAATTAACAACAAGGGATCAAATGAGTCAACACCCATTATTAATGCTTTGATTTTTGGATGACGCCGTCTAAAACCCAAAACTCAGCCTGCCCGGAACATCGTTGGCGCCCCTCCCCCTCCTTTAAGCTTTAAAACAACCCCTTGACCGGATGAGACACCCTCTCCGGCGATTTCCAAGATGTGACAAAATGCGCGATCAATATGATCAACTTGTCATTTTCGGCAAGATTCGTGATGAAATTATTTTTTCCGCAATAAAATTCCGCATTTCTTTATCAGGCACCCTGTCTTGTTTGTCTTTGTGATTACCGCCAATCAGATTGGCCTACTTATCTTAAGAAATTTCTTCATCATACTTTCCCATGTTATAATGCGCTTTAAATGCCCATACCGTAGGTGGGGATACACCGACCATTTCCGCAATTTGATTTGAGTCTAACCGGCCTTCCTTCAATAGCTTTATCACCTGCTCCTTTTGTGCATGAGATGGTTTTTTACTTTTTTGGGATTTCGTGCTTCGCCTTACATCAGACAGCCCCTCTGCATTGCCATGGGGACCATTTTCTGCACTCTCTTTGATGACCTCGAGAAAACGATCGCCAAACCTCTCAAGCTTTTTCTCTCCTATACCGGTTATATGAAGCATCGCCGTTTTACTCTGCGGTTTGAGAATGGCCATCTCCTTTAGCGTCTTATCATGGAATACCACATAAGGCGGCAGTTCGAGCTCCCTGGCAATCTCAAGCCGCAGAAGCCGAAGCTTTTCAAAGAGCTGACCCTGCTCATCATTTTCAAAATCCAATACCGTTCGGGAAGGAGGCTTGACGGATTTTTTCAACTGAATCGGATGAGGGTCTTTTCGAAGCTGTACCCGCTGCGTTCCTTTGAGAACCGGCCAACTCTTTTCAGTGAGGCGGAAACCGGATATTTTCCCCATATCCACTGTCAGGAATCCGCCGGCCAAAAGCTGACGAAACACGGAACGCCATCCTGATTGGGACAAATCATCTCCGACCCCGAACGTTTTGAGTCCATCATGCCTTAACTGCTGAACTCGCTCAGTGCGGTTTCCGATCAGTACATCCGTCAGGTGTGCCGCACCAAAACGCTGACCGGTGCGGTAAACGCATGACAGGGCTTTCTGGGCCGCTACGGAGCCATCCCACATTTCTATTTTTTGACTGCAGGTATCGCAATTGCCGCAGGCATCCGGGTATGTCTCACCAAAATATCCCAGCAGGATCTGGCGTCGACATGCCGCTGATTCACAATAACCGAATAGCGCCTCCAGTTTCTGCTGCTGGATCCGTTTGAACGCTGCATCACCGTCTGACGTTTCCAAAAGCCTCCTCATGGCCACGACATCGGCCATGGAATAGATCATCCATGCATCTGCTGGCTGTCCATCTCTACCTGATCGCCCGGTTTCCTGGTAGTAAGCCTCCATGCTGGAAGGTAAATCCAGGTGTGCTACGAAGCGAACGTCGGGCTTGTCAATACCCATACCAAAGGCAATGGTAGCAACGATAACAATATTGTCTTCCCTGAGAAACCGGTGCTGGTGGTGCTGCCGGGTCCTTCCATCCATGCCGGCGTGGTATGGCAGTGCGTTCACGCCTTTGTCCTGAAGCCACAGGGCCGTCTTATCCGCCCGTTTCCGAGTTCGGGTGTAAACGATACCGGCTTCCGCAAAATGATCGTTCTGGATAAAATCGACCAGCTGTTTCTTTTCGTTGGATTTTAGTTTGACCTGGTAGTTAATGTTGGGCCGGTCAAAACTGGAGATAAACAAAGATGCATCTTCCAGATCCAGTTTTTCAACGATGTCCTTGCGTGTCATCGAATCGGCCGTTGCCGTGAGGGCGATTCGGGGCACGGCCGGAAACTTTCCCATCACTTCTACCAACCTGAGATATTCCGGCCTGAAATCATGGCCCCACTGGGACACGCAGTGGGCCTCGTCAATGGCAAATAGGGCAACCGGGATTTTACCCAAAATATGTTGGAACCGCGCCGTAAAAAATCGTTCAGGAGCGACGTAGAGAATATCACACTGCCCGTTCAACACCCGAGATTCGACCTGCTCGAATTCCTCGGGCGAAAGGCTGGAGTTCAAATACGCTGCCCGAACACCGTTTTGCTTCAGCGCATCAACCTGGTCCTGCATCAAGGCGATCAAGGGTGACACGACCAGGCCGATACCCTTCAGCATGATCGATGGGATCTGGTAGCATATCGATTTCCCGCTGCCGGTGGGCATCAGCACGAAAGCATCTTTGCCGGCCACTAGAGTATCGATAACCTCTTGTTGATTTTCCCGAAATGACGGGTAGCCGTAATAGTGGGATAGAACTTGTTGAGCGGTTTTTTCCATGAGCACCTGTTGCCGTTTTATGTTTTTGGGTCGGACTACGATAACTCGCTATAATATTAGAAGCCATCTCAAAATAAAGATTTTGGTTCAAGATCCCCCGCTAAAAACCAGCGGGATAAAAAAGCGGGGGCGAGTTTTAACCCGCCCCGTCTGTTGGACGGGATCTTCGACAGGCATACTCAAGTATGTCGAGGACTTAAAACGAGGCACCAACGCCGAGGTTGGGCCAAAAGATTATTTTGAGATCGCTTCTAATAATAAAGTCCCCTTCACCCCTGAATTCGGATTAAACAGCCTTTTTTAACCCTAAAAAGGACCTTTTAAAGTTAAATATCAAAATATTCCTGTGGCCCAACCCCAATTAATCTATCGCCAAAAGTAAGGCTAAACAAATCGCTTTTTTTATTCCAGGCAAATGACAGGTTTGCCCCTGACATCCTCTTTTAACCAAGGATCAAGGTTTGAGCCCACTCTCTTTGCTCCCTGCTTTCCTTTTTCGCTTTAAGCGCATTTGTTGTGAGGTGTTCGGCTTCATAGTGAATCCTGGATTATGGGCGATGCATTCCGGTCAAACGGGTTTGTCCTTAATGAGAGCGAAAAAAGATGCGGATAGCTTCCCTTCAAGTGTTCCATGTACTTCAGCCACTGTAGGGTTAACTGCCCATATACTCTTTTTACGTCACCACTCAGATGCTTATGGTCTGCATCCGGTAAGCCCTGGAAGCTCTCTCGGGCCTCAAGTTCTTCGGCCAAATGAAACACGGCCCATAGCACATCTGTGAATGACTCATGTTCCAGCAGATTTTGATTCTCCAACAACCTCAAGAGGAAAGCCTTCTTTGTCATTAAAAATGCCTTTACGATGTCCCAATCCGGCTTCTCGATCTCGATGCGATAATCATGGGTCCTCAAACACATACAGATTCTTTCAAACTTCTGACCAGCCGGTTTCCCCTCAGTGATCAGGTCCTGCTGTATTATTTGGATTTGAGGGTCCCACTTGGACAGGATCTCCAAGAGCTTCATCCCGACCTCGCTATAAAATACGCCTATGACCATGTTCAGCTTTTCAAGACGTGCCTTCTTCTCCCGTTTCTCAAGCACGCGATGGATGATCAACGTCACCAACAGGACTTCGATAAATACAAAAGCGACATCTCCAATCAGGTAGATGAATATATGGTGAGGATCTCTAAAGACCAAATAGTGCAAAAAATAGAAAAGGACAGACAGCACGAGCAAAGATGTTCCCAGCAGGATCTGCCAATTCAATCGTTTCATAAATTCACCTCCGTGATCTATAAAAAAGTTCAGCATGCCGCCCAACACTATAACCTATCTCAAAATAAGGTTAGTGGCAAGGCGTGAAACCTTGAGAAAGCGTAGCATACAAGTAGTATGTGAGCATTTTGAACCGTTTTACAAAGCCGCCATGGGCACTAACCTTATTTTGAGATAGGTTATAATATTATATAGATGTCTCGTTTATGTTCCAAATGGGAAAAAAATCATTTCTCCGTAGACTTCAGCTGGGAAGTAACGAAATTCCAGTCGACGATATGATTGAGTACATTTTTAACAAAGTCTGCCCTGCGATTCTGATAGTCCAGGTAGTAGGCATGTTCCCAAACATCCACCGTGAAGACCGGCTTCAACCCGTGGGCTATGGGTGTGTCCGCATTGTCGGTCGTGACAATCTTTAGTTTCTCACCGTCAACGACCAACCAGATCCAACCACTTCCAAACTGGCTTTTGGCCGCCTCCAAAAATTTTTCTTTAAAGGTGTCGAAGCTCCCAAACGATTTTATAATCCAATCAGCCAGCTCGTCACTGACCGTTCCACCACCCGGTTTAAGGCATTTCCAGAAAAAAGCATGATTCCAGGCCTGGGCAACGTTGTTAAAGATCGCAGTGTACTCTTTTTTTCCGGCTGTGTGCACTATAATCTCATCAACGGTTTTGCCTTCAAATCCTTTCCCTTTAAGGACCTGATTTGCCTTGTCCACATATCCGGTATAGTGTTTACCATAGTGAACGCGAAATGTTCGATCAGAAATGTACGGCTTGAGTGCATCCATCTTATACAAAAGCGGTTCCTGTTCAATCAATGGTTTCTCACCGGTTTTTCCGCAGCCGATGAGCAGAAGTGCCAAGCCGATAACCCCAAGCAGACAAAAGCCTTTGGGTAAATGATGGACCCTTTTTATCCAATGTTTTTTCATGGTGCCCTCCTTAACTTGAACAGCGCCCTAACCGTGAAGCAGCTCGGCCGGAGAGTTCCAGCGGGCAAAACAAATCGCTTTTTTTACTCCAATTAAATGCTGCGCTTTCCCCTGCTCCTTTTAATCAAGGATCAAGGTTTGCCCTTCAACCATTAGACCGCGTTTATTGCCGGGGAAATTCTTCAGGCGTTTTTGTTTTGAAATAAAAAGCCCCTACCGAAATAACTGGCAGGGGGTATGCTCTTTGACAATTAATGTCTGCTGGATAGTCGGAAAGTTACTTGAATTTCTATCCCTCTTTTTACTTTCTTTTTTTAAAAAACATACTCAAGTGTCAATTACATGCGTTGCCCTCATAACTGCTATTGACAATAGTTTCGTTATTATTTGTCTCAAAATATGTAATGCAGTAATGAGTGGTCGTTTTCCCCCCATATATTTTGTAATTACCAATTGGTGTCGTCCATGTTGGAGAAGTATGAATTTCTTCCCAAGAGTAGACATATACTTTATTTCCATTCGTTGCGATGAATGATTTCTGAGGATAACCCCACTTATATTGAAGTTTATCTATATGGTGACCATTCCAAGTGTTTATGCTATTCGAATATCTATTGACCCGGGCTGATTGCCAGGAACAGCCTGTTGGAAGAAAACTTAAAATAATTAAAATACACAACGTTTGTTTTGACATTTTCCCCTTCCAATTAACGCCTGAACATCCGAGTGAGTTTCATTTCAAACTTTCATATGTGAATACTTCGTCATTATCCGAGTACCACATTTATGATAGTCAAGATGTATCATAAAAAAATCGAACAATCAACTTTTCATGAAAAACTGTAATATATTAAATATTAACCACCAAAACGGGATGGGCGCGAACGGCTGAAAAGGACGTCCCTGGTCTCTGCTCGTGGATTAACTATGGAGAAAGTAAGAGCTTGATTCTCAAATATATTCTTAAAACATCAGTCCCCCAAAATAGAAGATTTTGAACCGAAATCAATTTGTGTTACTTGCAATGATCACAGGTTCAAACACCTTAATTTCCAGTACATATATCCTATTTCTTACAAAACCACAAAAAAGAGCACACCAATGCCAATCTCAATAATATTTGACTTCGTCTTCGAAATGTTCTATTATACTATTTAATAATTTTACCAACGAAAGGGCAAAACTGTCGAAAGGCAGTGACGCAAAGCCACGGGTCAAAAGCTCCAAGGGCCATGATAGCCGGGCTACCGAAGGTACCAGCAAACGCCTTCATACAATTGAGTACTAAGGCGTTTTCTGTTTTCAAAAGTTCATTGGAGACCTTTGCAACCCCCCCCCCTTGT
>Ga0224502_10000147_pt1 | contig 21015 bp, 19 predicted proteins | sample SF_Oct11_sed_USG_5_FD_169104 | JGI IMG/M metagenome (GOLD analysis project Ga0224502, IMG submission 169104) | Sediment microbial communities from San Francisco Bay, California, United States - SF_Oct11_sed_USGS_13 | ecosystem: Environmental > Aquatic > Marine > Sediment | place: USA... | reverse complement strand
GGAATCGGGGATGCGGATGACACCGCGTCGAGGTAGTCTGCCAGGTCGTTCGGTAATCCCGTGTCGCCGCCCGTGATGCCCGTGACCGTGACCGCATACACGAAACCGCGAGAGGCTTCGCACAGCATTTTCAGCCGCTCCTTCGGTGTGGCCGGGGTCACGAGTTGAATCAACCCAAGGCCTTCCGCTTCGAGCGCAATGCGCAACTCGTCGCACTCTTCGAACGGCAGATCCGGAACGATGAATGCGCAAACGCCGGTAGCACGCGCTCGCCTCGCGAGGGTTTCGTAGCCAAAGGCGAGCAACGGATTCAGATACGACATAATGACCAGCGGCGTGTGCAGGTCGCCGGCCATTTCGAGCTCGCTGAAAATCCATTTCAGACTCACGCCGTTCTGCAACGCGGCAAAACTGGAGCGCTGAATCGTCATGCCGTCGGCCATCGGATCGGAAAACGGAACGCCGACTTCGACGACATCCCCGACCTGGGCGATCTCCCGCAGCGTATTGACGAACTCGCCGGGTTCGGGATAACCGGCTGTAATGAAGGGCACCAGTGCCGGGCGGTTGTGTTTGTTTGCCGCCGTGATCGCTGCGGTCAGTCTTTCATGCGCTGGCACTGGTACGAATCCTCGCCGGGTGTTTCGTCAATGTCGGCATGTCCTTGTCACCACGTCCCGAGTTACCGATGAGGATTCGCTTGCGCGGATTCTCCTGCGACCATCGGCGCGCGTATGCAAAAGCATGCGCGGTCTCGAGCGCGGTGAGTATGCCCTCTGTCTCGCACAGCTCCTCGAGCGCAGCGAGCGCATCATCATCACCGGCCGCAACGTATCTGACCCGGCCGGTTGCCTGCAGCAAAGCATGTTCCGGGCCGACGCCCGAGTAATCCAGCCCGGCTGAGATGGAGTGGGTCTCCTGCACCTGACCGTCATCGTTCTGCAGAATCATCGTGTATGCGCCCTGCAAGACGCCGGGTGTACCTGTTGCGAGCGTAGCTGCATTCTGACCCAGACCCTCACCGGTGCCTCCGGCTTCGACGCCGATGAGTTCTATGTCATCGCCGAGCATGGGGTAGAAAAGTCCGATCGCGTTCGAGCCGCCGCCAACACAGGCGAACGCGGCATCGGGCAGAGCGCCGGCCTGTTCGATCATCTGCTCCCGCGCCTCGACACCGATCACCGACTGCAGCTCACGAACAAGATACGGATAAGGATGAGCACCGACAGCCGAGCCAAGTAGATAATAAATGCCGGACGGATCCGTCACCCATTTCCGCATCGCCTCATCGATCGCTGCGCGCAACGTTTTGTCGCCCGTCTCGACGGCAATGACTTCTGCGCCAAGACGCCGCATGCGATCGACGTTCGGCGCCTGTCGTTCCATGTCCACCGCACCCATGTAGACGCTGCACGGCAGACCGACACGTGCGCACGCCGCTGCAGACGCGACGCCGTGTTGTCCTGCTCCCGTCTCCGCAATGACCCTCTGTGCACCAAGGCGCTTTGCAAGCAAGGCCTGGCCGATCGCGTTGTTGATCTTGTGCGCGCCCGTATGCGCGAGATCCTCTCGCTTTAGCCATACCTCGGTGCCCCAGCGCTCACTCAGGCGCGGCGCAAATGTCAGCGCAGTCGGCCGCCCAACCCATTCGCGCAGCTCGCGCTGAAATTCGCGCTGAAAATCGGCGTCATGCAGGTACTCGCGAACACCTTGTTCGAGGCGCTCGAACGCCGGCACCAGCGTCTCCGGAACATAGCGTCCGCCGAACGGACCGAATCGTCCCCGCTCATCCGGCAGCTCACCTTTGATTGCAGCATCGAGAAACGCGCTGGCTGCATCGGCCGGTAACTGAGACTTCACTCGTCATTCTCCGCAGCACGTACGGCAAGAACAAACTGTCGTATCAATTCGACATCCTTATTTCCGCAGGTCGATTCGAGGCCGCTTGACGCGTCGACACCCCATGGGCGTACCGTCCGGATCGCGACACCGACGTTGGCCGCATCCAGTCCGCCCGCGAGTATCATCCGGCCCTGCTCCGACACGACCCGCGCCTGCTCCCAGTTTACAGTTTTGCCAGCGCCACTTTTCGGACCTTCGTAAACAAACACGTCAGGAAACCCCGGCGTGCTCTGAGCAATACTCTGGCGTATGACCGGCCAGCGGACTACGCCATCCGGTATGTCGAGAGAGTCGAAGTCCCCGGCATCAGTTTGCAGCGTGTCGGGCGCAAACTGCTCCAGGACTGACTGCCACTCCTCGTTCGACGGGTGATGCATAACGGCTACGCGCCGCACCTGCGCGGGAACATCCTCCGCTAGTTCTCGCGCTTTGGCTGCGCTTATTCTTCGTACCGACTCTGCAAACACAAAACCGACGGCATTTGCGCCAGCCTCGACTGCCGCCGCGACACAGGTAGCGTCACGTAGTCCGCATATCTTGACGAACACGCTCATACAGCAAGCTCAGCGCTGCCGGCCGCTCGCATCGTCGCAACGAGCGCAGCCGGGTCGTCGCTACGCATCAGCGCGGTGCCGACCAGCGCAAGCCGATAACCGAGCGTGGCAACAGCCGCCGCGTCTTCGGCGTCGTGCAAACCACTTTCCGCAACGCACCTGGCCGCCGGTAGTGCCGGTGCAAGTTCGCTGAGACGACCGGGATCGACATGCAGCGTTCGCAGGTTCCGCGTATTGACGCCGACCAAAAGCTGGCCGTTCTGCACTCGCTCCTGGTCGTCGGGATTGTCAAGCAGCCTGCCGGTCCGGGACAGATCGTCTTTGTCGAATGACTCCAGCAAAACGAACATGTCGTGCTCCGCCGCGCAGTCGAGCATCCCTTTTAGCTCTTTATCGTTGAGCATCGCGACGATCAACAGCACGCCGCTGGCGCCTGCCGCGCGTGCCTCGAGAATCTGCACCGGGTCGAGCAGAAAATCCTTGCGCATCACGGGCGTATCAGGAACAGCCGCAACAACCTCCCGCAGATGTTCAAGCGAGCCTGCGAAATGGCTCGGTTCGGTCAACACGGAAATCGCCGCCGCACCACCTTCCACGTAGCTTCGGGCCCGCGCGGCACGGTCGCCGTTACCCCGCGCAAGATTGCCTTCGGCGGGCGAGCGGTCCTTGATCTCCGCGATAATGTCAAAGTTCCCGAGGCGCAGCGGCATCACAGGCATTTCGAAGTTGACCACAAGCGTTTCTTTTGCGGCCGCGACCCTGTCACGGCTCGATGCGGCCATTGTCTGCAGAAAGTCGCTCATTGGTCCTGAAAGTGCCGACGCAGTCGCTCGAGAAAGGCAGCCGCATCGCCACTGTCGAGCGCCGCCGCCGCTATTGCGACGCCGTCTTTTGGCCCACTCGCACCGCCCTGCACTTCGAGAACCAGCGACGTTCCCAGCAGCAGCGCATTTCGGTGCGCGCCGTGATCGTCGCCGCTGAAAACCCGTATAAGTTCCCTGGCGTTATGCTCTGCATCGCCGCCTTCGAGATCTTGCGGCGCGCAGCGCGGCAAGCCGTAATCTTCAGGTGTACGCGTTGTTTCGGTCACGCTCCCGGGCACCACGTCGAATAACGCGAACTCTCCAACCGGCGTTGCCTCGTCCCATCCGGGCTCTCCGTGCACGACGAATGCTCGTTCGATCGGCATACCCGCGAGTGCCTCGGCCATCAGTTTCGCGGCGTCGATGCTCCACGCGCCAATGAGCTGGAACGGCGGCGCCGCCGGATTTGTCAGCGGTCCGAGCATGTTGAACACCGTGCGCACCGCTAACGCGCCGCGAACCGGCATGACGGCTTTCATGGCCGGGTGATACGCCGGCGCGAACAGGAATGTGAAATTTGTCGCTTCGAGACAGTCAATCGCTTGCGTTTCGTCGAGCGGCAGCGGCACGCCAAGGTATTCGAGCATGTCGGCGCTGCCCGATTTGCTCGATATCGAACGGTTGCCGTGCTTTACGACTCTGGCGCCACAGGCCGCCGCGAGCAGGCCCGTGCCTGTCGAAAGATTCAGGCTACCTGAGCCATCGCCACCAGTGCCTACCGTATCGACCGTCGGAGCACCACCGGGTATCTCCGGCCGCACGGCCAGCTCCCGCATTGCGGTCGCGAAGCCGCGAACCTCTTCGGCCGTTTCCCCTTTGGCGCGAAGGCCGGCCAGAAATGCTCCGGCCAGCGCCGCAGGCATTTCGCCCCGCGCCAGTTCGTGCATGAAGTCGTATGCCTGCTTTTCGCTCAACGACCTGTGATCCAGCAGACTGTCGAGCATCTTGCTGACGCGCTGATTCACGAACTGCTCATCCGCAGAAAATTGACCATGAGCTGATCGCCCTCCGGGGTCAATACGCTTTCTGGGTGAAACTGAACGCCCTCGAGCGGCAGGGTCTTGTGCCGAACTCCCATGATCTCGCCGCGCTCCGTTTCCGCGGTCAGTTCCAGCACGTCCGGCAACGATTCGTGTTCGGCGCACAGTGAATGATAGCGGCCGACCTCGAAGGGTTGCGGTAAACCCTCGAAGATGGTCTTGCCATCGTGCTTCGCCATGGAGGTTTTACCGTGCATCAGGCGCTCGGCCCGAACGATATTTCCACCAAAATAGCTGACCAGGCACTGGTGGCCGAGACAGACGCCCATGAGCGGTATATGTCCGGCAAAGGCGTCGATCATTGCCAGCGACACGCCGGCATTCTCCGGGCGCCCGGGGCCCGGCGAAATAACGAGGTGTGTCGGTTTGAGCCGCAGTGCTGCCTCGACCGTGATGGCGTCGTTGCGATACACGAGAACTTCGCAGCCCATCAATGCGAACGCTTGCACGAGGTTGTAAGTGAACGAGTCGTAATTATCGATCAGCAACATGCGCACACCGCCGAAGGTCGAGGCATCTGTCATCAGAGGCCCTCCCCCGCGATCTGCAGCGCGCGGCGCAGAATCGCACTCTTGGCCAGCACTTCCTGATATTCCATGGCCGGCACCGAATCGGCGACGATACCGGCACCTGCCTGAAAACTGTACTCATCACCGGAGAACACGAGCGTGCGAATCGTGATCGCCTGATCCATGTCTCCCGACAAACCAAAATAACCGGCCGTGCCGGCGTAAAGACCGCGGCCCGTATTCTCCATTTCCTCGATGATCTCCATCGCTCGCACTTTGGGCGCGCCGACCAGTGTCCCTGCCGGAAAGCTCGCGGCAAACAGATCAAACTGGTCGTATCCTTCGGCCAGTTCACCCTGCACACCGCTGACGATGTGCATAACGTGGCTATAGCGCTCGATCGAACGATACGGATCGACGTGTACGGACCCGGCGCGAGCAACCCGCCCCAGGTCGTTACGGGCAAGATCGACAAGCATCACATGCTCTGCCGCCTCTTTTGGATCAGCGAGCAGCGCTTTTTCATTGTCGAGATCGTGCTCGTGCGTGTCGCCACGTGGCAGGGTTCCCGCGATTGGCCGCAAGGATGCCGTCCTGCCATTGAGTTTGACCAGCGCTTCGGGCGACGATCCAACGACCTGCAAGTCTCCAAATTCGAGGAAAAACATATAGGGCGAAGGATTGAGCAGGCGTAACGCCCTGTAGACCTCGAACGGCGAGACATTGGATCGGCCGCGAAACAGCACCGAAATAACGATTTGATAGATGTCGCCTGCGGCGATGTGCTCCTTGCAGGCCTCCACACGCTCGCAGAACTGCGCTTCGCTGAGGCTCGCTTCTGCTACGGAGGTTTCGACTCTGCCGTTGCCGTTCGGCACCGGGCCGCGAAGGCGGCTGATAACATCTCTGCGCAAGTCCTGCCGATCTGCTTCCGGGCCGTCATGCAATAGCGCAACCCTGCGCGTCAGGTGGTCGAAGACGAGCAGCGACTCGGGCGCGACAAACGCAGCGTCCGGCAAATTGCTTTGCGGCGTCGTGTCATGCGGCAGGCGCTCAAACAGGCGCACCACGTCATAGCCCGATACGCCGACGAGCCCGCCCGAAAACGGCAGGCGTTCAACCTCCGGTTTGGGCCGCGGCGCTGCCGCCAGCGCGCCGCGTAATGCGTCGAGGTAGCCCTGCTGATCGCTCGGCCTGGGTCGGCTCTCGCCGTTGACCTGCAGCAAGCGTTCGTGCATGCGGACCTCGAGCGCATTACCGAAACCGAGAAACGAGTAGCGCGCCAGACGTTCGCCGCCCTCGACACTCTCGAGCAGAAAGCGCGGTTGCAGATCGCGCAGCTTGAGGTACGCCGAAACCGGCGTGTCGAGATCTGCAGCTATGTCGAAGGGTGCTTCCATAGGTTTTCAACGGCGCATAAAAAAACCCACCCCCACGTTGGCGGAGACGGGCTTCTGCTTTTGATGCTCAGCTAATAGTCAGCCGGCCGCCCGCTCCTTTTGGCGTAGCCAGGACCAACCGTTGCTGAGCAATGAATTCATGGCAGCGAGTATTACTGCCCCCAGTACACAGGTCAATTGTTACGCGTGAAACGCTCCCGGCGGCCCACAGCTGAATGCGGGCAGGAGATGCGGCCAGCTACAGCGGATATAGCACCGGCAGGATCACGGAAAACCCGATCCACATAATGATGGTGAGTGGAATCCCCACCCGCAGGAAGTCAGAAAAAGTGTAGCCGCCGGCGCTCAGAATCAACAGATTGGTCTGATACCCATAGGGTGTGGCAAAACTCATATTCGCACCGAATATGACGGCGAGGATAAACGGCTCGGTGCTGACGCCCAGCTGCTGCGCAATACCGATTGCAATCGGGGTGCCGATGACTGCGGCGGCATTGTTGGACACGACATTGGTCATCAGCGTCATAAGGAGGAGGAACGCGCTAAGAATTATCGGCGTCGGCAGTCCGGATGCCGCGCCAACAAAGCTCATCGCGACAAAATCCGCCATGCCGGTCCCCATGAGCGCCTTGCCCAGCGCGAGGGCCGTAACGATGATCATAACGACGGGTATCGACAGCGCGGTCACGGCATCACGCCAGCCGAGGCAGCTTGTGACGATCATCAGACCGAGCCCGACCATCGCGCTCACGGAGATCGGCATGATGCGGAGCGCTGCCGCGAGGACCACGAAGGCCATGATTGCGAGAGCGCGCTTGGCATTGTGCGTGTGCGGGAGATCGGTGGTGCCATCGAGCACGAGCATCGAGCCACTGTCTTTTAGCTTACTGATGGACTCGCTGGACCCTTGCACCAGCAACACATCACCCGCTCTCAAGCGAATCATGTTCAGGTCGCCGGTTACCTGCGAGCTCGGCGCGCGTGCGCGATGCAGCGCAAGCGGCATCAGTCCATAGCTGCTGCTGAACCGGGCCGCGGCGAGGCTGCGCAAGTGAAGCGGTGATCCGCGTGTGACGACGACCTCGGCGAGCTGCTGACCCTCCGCTCTAAGCGGCGTTTCTTCATCGACCGGGTGCTCGATATCCGAGATATTGAACAAGGTCATGCCGAGCAGCTGCTCGTAGTGCTTGAGATTTTCCGGCGAATCTTTGACGAACAACTGGTCTCCGGGTTGCAGCTTCACCGAAGGCAGCTTGGCCAGCACCAGCGACTCGCTGCGCTGAATCTTGTCAATGCGCATCTGCCCGCCGGTCTTGGCGAGCACCTCGGAAAGCGCTTTACCATCGGCGAAGCCACCTTCCTTGACGTGCAGCTGTGCACTAAAAATGCGTGGCGTCGTGTCCGCCATTGGCGGCGTACGGTCAGGCAACAGCCGCGGCGCAACAAGCCACAGAAACAGCAACGCAACTCCGCCAACCACGGCGACCGGGAAGACCCATTCAAACATTGTGAATGTGTGCATGCCGAGATCCTGCGAGATACCGACGACAAGCAGGTTCGTCGAGGTGCCAATCGTCGTAGACATGCCGCCGACGATCGTAGCCAAACCCATCGGCATCATTACGCCCGATACCGGAAACTTGGAGCGCAATGAAGCGCCGACAAGAATCGGCATAAGCAGCACAACGATTGGTGTGTTGTTCATGAACGCGCTGAGAATGGCGCCCGCAACCAGGGTCGTCAGCAGAGCAAGCACAGGCCGCGTTTGCCATGCGCGGCCAACGACGTTCGCCAATGGCTGCAGGGCACCCGTCGTCTCCAGCGCTTTGCCGACCATCATCAATGCGCAGATAGTAACGAGCGCTTCATTGCCAAATCCGGCAAAAAAGTCAGTGACGCCGAGAACTCTCTCGCCGCCCCGCTCGTACGGAAGCAGCTCGAAGCCCACAACAAGAATGATCAGGATCGCGAGCGAAGACGACTCGAGCGGTATCTTGTCGCGCGTAAACAGGAACAGCGCGAAGACAGTAAGGCAAAGTACCGCAATCCCGTGGGCATCTGGTGTTATCGGTTGCAACGCGCCCTCTCTCGGGGATCCTGCTCAAACAAACAAAGGCACCGATTGTGCAGCCGGCTCATGACTTGGCCTCTCAACCGCGGCTCTAGACGTTATCTCAGTTCATAGCCCCTCTGCAATCTGGTATGCGGCGCTTCTTTGTTGTAGTACGGCCCAAGCCCGTTTGTGAAAACTGGTGAATTCACTGATATCCCACTGCGCAAGACTGGGTGTTGACGGGAATGCACCGGCATCTGCGAACGCAAGCAGTGGCAGCAGATCAGAGTAACGGAAGTCTGCCGGCTGATGTTCCGGGAAGATCGACCAGGGCGACAGCACCAGCAGATTTCGATGCCTGACCGCTGCTGCCTTAACCGCTTCGACCCACAGAGAGCGCCAGTCATTTCGAACCTGGCCACTCGGAAATTCCCGGCTGGGATCAGACTCGGCTATTGCCGGAAGATACTCGGTTCGTTGCGCTATCGCTCTGGACTGCCCGTGCAATATTCCCTGCATCCACCGCAGCAGCTCGCAAAGCTCCCGCAGCGTTGCGAATCGCTGCGGATCCTGGTTGCGCCTTGTTACGAGATCACCGAACCCCGTTAGCTCGAATGCGAGCCGACGATTCAGCCAGGCATCGTGCCTTAACTGAGCCGTTGGCCAGCGAATGAGATCGTGCAGCGCATCACCGATCTCGACACAGCGCCGCAGTGCGTTCTCGATCGCGGGCTCGCATAGTACACCGCTGTCGTCAGCGAATCGTGCGACGTCCAGTCGCAGCGGCAACCACGCTGTGCCAGCCGGCACCTGCACCGCCGTCAACGGCTGTATACACATCGCAGGCTCGGCCGACAGCAAGGAGCATTGCGGAACAGCGACCGATGCCAAGGCGGTGCGGACTCTCCCTTGCGCACGCGCAAGCCACAGCTGCGACCAGAATTGCTCGTGCGCGGCGCGCTCGGTCTGCGAGTCACCAGGCTGCATCATGGCTTTGTCCGCAAGCACATACACCGGGACAGCGCCGCCCAACTTGCGGCGCGCTGCCAATGCTGTCTGCGGCGTAACCGTGTCTGCATCGACAACGACCTCGATATCCCTCCACGAAGCACAGGTAGCGTCCATGGCGAAGCGTAACTGATCGCAAACACCGGAGAAGGCGGCGTGTGCGTCAGTACCTTCTCTCGGACCGCAAACTGACACCGACAGCGGCAGACCTCTGGCGAGCGTGTCGGACGCCTGTTGCCTGAGCCGGGTCCCGGCACCACCAGACGTGTGCACGGCACCCGCGTCTGTCACGAGCGCCACGCCCGTGGTCAGAGCGCTATCGCTGTCGAGCGTTAACAGCGATTCGGCGCCTGCGAACTCCAGTTCACGGCACAGCTGCCCCGCGTGGCCCGGGCCGACTCCTTTCGGCACATGATCGCTGTTGACAGCCATCTGCAATATTGTGGGCATCTCTTTCGTGAGGCGCCTCTCGCTTATCTGGGCAGCCTGCTGAGATTTTGCTATTGTCGCCAACCTCATCCAGAGAGACCCGCTAATGCCGTCTTTTGACGTGGTAAGTGATTTTGATGCCCACGAGGCAAGCAATGGTGTTGACCAGGCCAATCGCGAGGTCAACACGCGATTCGACTTCAAAGGCACTGGCTCGAAATTCGAGCTCGACGGCCAGACCATAGCGCTCACGACTCAGTCTGATTTCCAACTCAAACAGATGCTCGACATACTCCGGCAGAAGCTCGCCAAGCGTGGCATCGACATAGCCTGCCTGGACGAACAGGAACCCGTGATTAGCGGCAGCGAAGCGCGGCAGCAGGTTATCATGCGCAAAGGCATTGAGCCGGACCTGGCGAGAAAGCTCGTCAAGATGGTCAAAGGAAGTAAGCTCAAAGTGCAGGCTGCCATTCAGGGTGACAAGCTGCGCATTAGTGGCAAGAAACGCGACGATCTTCAGGCCGTCATCGCTCTGCTCAAAGATGCCGACGTCGACCTGCCCATGCAGTACGAGAACTTCCGCGACTGAAGATGCCAAACCATGAGTACCGGAGAACATAAGTCCTTGCGCCGTCAGGACATCACGTTTGAAGACAAGGATCAGGCGTTACGCGATGATGTTCGCACGCTTGGCGCGATGGTGGGCGATCTCATTCGTGAACAGGGTGGAGAAGACCTGTTCGAATTCGTCGAGAATGCACGACAACGGTCAATACGCCGACGCGAAGAGAACGAGCTTCCGGGCGAAGAACTCGCCGCGCTCGTCGAGAACCTCGACGTTGATCTTGCGCTGCAGGTCCTCAGGAGTTTTTCGACCTACTTCCAGATAGTCAATACGGCCGAAAAGGTCCATCGCATTCGACGCCGGCGCGAATACCTGCGAGAAGTCGGACACTATCAGCCCGGTGGATTCGAGGACACGCTGGTAAAGCTCAAGGCATCCGGCATGACCATCGACGAGCTGCAGGAACTTATCGACAAGCTGAGCATCGAGCCGGTGTTCACGGCGCACCCGACGGAGCCGACGCGCCGCACGATACTCCGCAAGGAACAAAACATCGTTCGGTACCTCGTCGACCTGCTGGACCCGACAATGACTGCGCAGGAAAGACATGCTGCACGCTCGAACATCCGCCTGCTGATTACGACCGGCTGGCAAACGGATGAACACCCTTCGGAAAAGATGACCGTTGCCGACGAACTCGAACACATACTGTTCTTTATGACGGATGTTCTCTACCGGGCGACGCCGCCCTTCTACGAAGACATCAAGCTCGCGCTAATGCGCATATACGGCGAGGAGGCGGAGAAGCTCGAGATTCCGATTATCGTGCACTACGCATCGTGGGTCGGTGGCGACATGGACGGCAATCCGAATGTGAATGCCAAGACGATCCGGGCAACGCTCGCCCGCCAACGCTCGTTGATACTCAACCTCTACTTCAAAGAATGTGCCGCTGTATCCGAGAAGCTCAGTCAGGCGACCGAACGTGCGACCTTCAGCGATGCCATCGGTGCCAAGATCGAGGAATACCAGGGCGTATTCCCGAAGGCCTATCATAACGTCCCGGCACGCCACCGCAACATGCCATATCGGGTATTACTGCGTCTCGTACAACAAAGGCTACAAACAACGTATGACGACGACCTCTTTCCTTACGAGGAAGTCAGTCAGTTTCGCGCCGATATACAACTGATCGCCGACAGCCTCGAAGCCAACAAAGGTGAGCATGCCGGCCTGTTTTCGGTGCGGCGCCTGCTGAGACGCATCGACACGTTCGGCTTTCATCTGCTTACTCTCGACGTTCGTCAGGACGCGGCGGTACACCGACGCGTAATCGGAGAATGCCTGGGCGAGGACGATTGGGATGAATGGTCTGCCGCGGATCGAGTTGACCGGATTGTCGAAGCCATCCAAGGCAAGGAAAGTCTGCCGGATCACCTCAGCACGCGGGCGCGCAAGACCATTGGCGTTTTTCAGGCCATTGGATTTTGCCGCCGCAAATACGGGCCCAAAGCGATCGGCCCGTTCATCGTCAGCATGACCCAGGGCGCTGATGACATTCTGTCCGTGCTGTTGCTCTCACAATGGAGCGAACTGCACGACCGTCGCGGCGAGGTGCCGCTTGACATCGCGCCGCTGCTGGAGACGGTCGATGACCTCGAGAGAGGCCGTGAGATCCTCAAGGCGCTGTTGGCTACCGAGCTGTATCGCACCCACCTTGATCAGCGCCAGAACCGCCAGACTGTCATGATCGGCTATTCGGACAGCAACAAGGACGGCGGCCTCGCGTCGGCGCGATGGGCGTTGCAAGGCGCACAGGTCATGCTGGTCGAAGCGGTCGAATCTGAAGGTGTCGAGCTAACACTGTTTCATGGGCGGGGCGGCACGATAAGCCGCGGTGGGAGCAAGACGCACGTTGCCGTGCTCGGTGCGCCTCCGGGTACCGTCAACGGCCGCCTGCGGGTCACCGAGCAGGGTGAGATCATCAACGAGAAATATGGTTTGCGGGGCATCGCATTGCGCACCCTCGAGCAGGTAACCGGCTCCGTCGCCCTTGCGACGGCGATGCCGCGCCATCGTGGCAACGACATGCCTGAGTGGCACGACATGATGGATGTCGTTGCCGAGGAAAGTCGACGCGCGTATCGAAAACTCGTTTATGAATCACCGAATTTTTATGAGTACTTTCGCAGGGCCACGCCGATAGACCTGATTGAACGTATGCGTATCGGGTCTCGCCCGTCGTCACGACGTTCGAAGTCTGGAATCAAGGATCTGCGGGCTATTCCCTGGGTATTCTCGTGGACGCAGTCGCGGTGCATGCTTTCTGGCTGGTACGGACTCGGCAGTGGTCTTGCCAAGGCCGCCGAGCAGTTCGAGGAGGAGGCGTTCCGTGAGATGTTTGCGGAATGGTATTTCATGCGTGGGCTAACCGCGGACGCCGAGATGGTGCTCGCGAAAGCAGACCTGGGCATTGCAAAGCTGTACTCGAAACTCGCCGGGGAGCTGCACGATGAGTTCTTCCCGATCATAGAGAAGGAATTCGATCTGACCCGGGACCTGATACTCGAGTACTCCGAACATGACGCCCTCCTCGAAGGCGACGTGACCTTGCAGCGCGCGATTATGCTGCGCAATCCGTACGTCGATCCGATGAGTCTGATGCAGATCGACCTGCTCGCCAGGTGGCGCAAGTCGGGCCGTGAGAACGACGACTTGTTCAAAGCATTGCTTGCGAGCGTGAACGGCATCGCGCAAGGATTGCAAAATACGGGATAGAATGTCGGCATGAATATCATGCGGCGAAAACTCCGATTGGCCACGATTCTGCTGGTCCTCGCCCCGGTTACCACGGTTATCGGCCAGACATCGACGACGTTTGCCCGTGTATCCACCGACGAAAATGACCAGCCGAAGGCGCTGCAACTCGCGATTGCCACTTATGTACCACAGGACCGCGAGCAGGTTCTCAGCGTGGACCTCATCAGCGCCATTCACATCGGTGACTCGTCGTACTATGCCGAGCTCAATCAGCGCTTCAAGAAGTACGACGCGCTGCTTTATGAGCTCGTCGCACCGGAAAATGCTGCTGTATCGAACCGGCTCGCCAAGCGCAAGGGTTTCATCTCCAGCGCCCAGATCGGCATGACGAAACTACTGGATTTGTCATTTCAGCTCGATGAGATCAATTATGATCAGGCCAATTTTGTGCATGCCGATTTGTCACCTCAGGAACTCAGGGACAGCATGGACGATCGGGGCGAGTCGCTGTATGTCTATTTCTGGCGAATTTTCTTTGCGTCCCTCGATCAGTATGCGAAAGATCCGCTCGGGCTAAAGGACTGGGCGATGCTGTCGGCTGTCCTGTCATCCGATCAGGACGACGCACTCAAGACCATGATTGCGTACGAAATGACGAACATCGAACAGGTGCGCGACATTTTCGGCGAGGATTCCGACTCGGCCGTTATCGGCGCCCGCAACCAGCGCGCTGTCGACGTGCTCAAAAGAGAGGTTGAGGCCGGTGCAAGACATATCGGCATTTTCTACGGCGTTGCTCACATGCCGGACCTCGAAGAGCGTCTGTTGGATCAGTTGGGGCTCACGTACGACAGGACCAACTGGGTCGACGCCTGGCGGCTCGGATCGGACACGAAAAATAGCGCGCCGTAACCACTGTGGTTCCTGCTGAGTATCTCGTTCCTTTTCTAACGAGCAACGTCATTGCGATGGGACTGCTCCTGCTGGCGCTCAGGTGGCCTCGCCTGGCACGCGCGCTGTTTGTTTTCGTTTTCCTCGCGGCTTCGCTTTTTAATTCATATACGGCATTCACAGAGCCAGAAGTCTACCTGAACTATGCGTCGATGGCGGTGTTGGCAATCTACCGTGATTTCATAAACGGGGCGTTCGCAGCGCATACCCAGTTGTTCGTCTTGGCGATCGCTGCCGGACAGCTGTGTGTAAGCGCGCTGCTGACTCGAAGCGGCAGCCTTTTCAGACTAGGCGTGATCGGTGGGTTCGTATTTTTTGTATCTATTGCGCCGCTCGGGTTTGGTTCCGCTTTTCCATCGACGCTACTGTTGGCGATCGCGTTGCTTGTTTTGCATTACAACCTCAGGCAGCAGGTCACGACTCCACAAAACTCGTGAACGCCTCGAGCGGCTTTCTACTAATATCCGGAACCTCGGCATCGTCCGTCGGGTAGCCTGTAACCAACAGCAGAAACGGCCTCTCGCTCGTCGGCCGGCCGAGGATATCGTTCAGGAACTTCATTGGGCTAGGCGTGTGCGTCAGGGTCGCGAGGCCCGCATGATGCAGCGCGGTGATCAAGATGCCGGTCGCGAGACCCGTCGATTCGACCGGGTAATAGTGCTTCACTTTACGGCCATCGGGAAGCTCACCATATTTCTGAAGGAACACGGCTATCACGTACGGCGCGGTCTCCAGAAACGGCTTGTTCGAATCGGTGCCGAGAGGCTCGAGCGCCGCCAGCCACTCAGCCGACGCACGATGTTTATAAAACTCGCGTTCTTCGACCTCGGCTGCTTCGCGTATCTTCCTTTTTGTTTTCGGACCGCTGACGACGACAAAGTGCCAGGGCTGCAGATTGGCGCCGCTGGGCGCCGTGCCGGCAGCCTTAAGCGCCGTTTCGATAATGTCGCGTGGCACCGCGCGATCGGAAAACTCGCGCACCGTGCGTCGCCTGCTTACGCTCGTATAGAACTCGTTTAGCCGCTTGCGCATCTCCTCAATCGGGTACTCGCGATAGCCGCGCAGCGGAGTCGTCGGATGGTCAACCAATGTCGCTTCCCGGAGGGTGGTTGGCAAGCTGGCGGAGCACAGTGTAATCGTCGCTATCGTTCTCGGATACGGCCTTGCCGCGCATCGAGACGCCCGCTTCATGCACGGACTCGGCCCTCCCGGTAATCAGGGGGTGCCACTCGGGCAAACCATGGCCGTTTGCAAGGCGCCGATACGCGCAGCTCGCCGGCAACCAGTTGAACGCGTCCGGCTGGTCGATCGACAAAACCAGGCAATCCGCGACCTTACTCGCCCGGTTCGCATAGTCATTGCAACGGCACGTGCCGAGGTCCAGCAGCTTGCAGGCAACGTCCGTGTAAAACACTTCGCCGCTGTCCTCGTCCTCTACTTTATGCATACAGCACAACGCGCAGCCGTCGCACAGGCCTTCCCACTCATCGGCCGTCATCTCCGCAAGCGATTTGCGTTTCCAGTATTGATCATTCATCGTCAGGCACTTCGTCACACAGGGTAACCGATTTCCCGATGAAAGCAGTGTTCCTTGACTACGCAACGATGGGTCCCGGTCTCGACCTGCGTCCGCTGCGTGCGCTGTTACCGGAACTCGAGATCTTCGATGTTACGCGTGATGATCAGGTTGCCCCGCGGATTCGCGACGCCGAATTCATATTCGCCAACAAGATCCGCCTGACCCCGGATTTGCTTGAGAATGCTACGCAAATCCGCTTTATCGGCCTGACGGCAACGGGCACCGACAACGTCGACCTCGAAGCTGCACAGCAACACGGCATCGCAGTATGCAACATACGCGCATATTGCACCGAATCGGTCGTCGAGCATGTATTTGGCACCTTATTGTCACTGTCGCATAACCTGCACCGCTACAACGCATCTGTTCGCGCCGGCGAATGGCAACGCGCGCAGAATTTTTGCATGCTCACTCACCCGATCCGGGAATTGTCGGCGATGACGCTCGGTGTCGTGGGATACGGAGAGCTCGGCACGGCTGTTGCCACTATGGCGCGAGCATTCGGTATGAACGTGCTCATATCGGCACGCCCTGGCGCCGTTTCAATTGACAATGATCGTGTGTTATTTGACGACCTTCTCAAACGATCTGACGCGATTTCATTGCACTGCCCACTAAATGACGAGACTCGCAATCTGTTCGATGCCGACGCTTTTGCGCGGATGAAAGACAACGCAATATTGATCAATACGGCTCGCGGCGGCCTGGTCGATTCTCAGGCACTGGTCGATGCGCTTCAAAGCGGTCGTCTGAGCGGTGCCGCAATCGACGTATTATCGAAAGAGCCGCCGCGGCGCGGAGATCCGCTCCTTGATTACGTGGGAGACAATCTCATTATGACGCCACACATCGCCTGGGGATCGGACGAAGCCCGACAAAAGGCGCTCGATGAGCTGGCGGCCAACGTCGAAGCCTTCCTGGGCGGCGAGGAGAGAAACCGGGTGGTTTAGGCGCCTATTATCTGCCGTGCCCATTGTACGACCGTGCGTACCCGCGGCGATGCCAGATCGTAGGCCTCGTCGAAACTGACCCAGCGCCACTCGTGATGCTCCGGCCCCCCGGTTTCCGGCGACGACCCCATGACAACCTTGTCCTGTTCAGTTCGCGCGAGGTAGTAACGCGCAGTCTTGCCGCGGCTGTAGGGCCCCGTCTCCATGAAGCGCTCACCCCAATCGAAACGCAAGTCGACGATGCTGGTTTCCTCACCAACCTCGCGCAGTGCGGCCTCCAGCGACTCTTCGCCCTCCTCGCGAATCCCTTTCGGGAAGTCCCAATGGTGATATGCCCTGAGCAGCAAGGTCATCCAACCCTGAGCCGTGCTGCGCGCCAGTACGACACCACACGACAGCGACATTGGATTCATCACGCCGCCCTGAGCACTTCGACAGGCGGCGCGTTGATGGCGCCGCGCGCAGCAACAAATCCACTCGCACAAACGATGGTCACACCGGCCGCGACGCCCACGGCCCACAATAATGGATTGAACTCGTACGGCAACTCGAACAGCTGAACCGCCACGATCGCAGCGAGTATCGATGCGCCTGCCGCCGCGAGAACACCTGCCGCTACGCCGAGTGCCGCAAATTCCGCCATCACCCCCGCGAATACCGTGCGTTTGCGTGCGCCCAGCGCGCGCAGCATCGCACTTTCGAAGCGCCGCTCGTCGATCGTCGACTGTACCGCCGCAAACAGCACCGCAATCCCAGCCGCGAGCGTAAAAACGAACACGGCCTGCACCGCCAGGCTCGCTTTCTCGATGATGCCGCGCACTTGCTGCAATATTGAATCTAGGTCGATTACCGAAATGCTCGGATGCGCACGCACCAGCTGTACAAGAACCGGCTGCTGCTCCCTTTCAATTCGCAGACTCGAAATGTAGGTCGTTGGCATCCCATCGAGTGCACCTGGCGAGAAAACCATGAAGAAATTGGGTTGAAACGAATCCCAGTTGACTTTGCGGATGCTGGCAACCGTAACCTCGAGCTCCTGCCCCGCAATCACGAACGTCATCCGGTCGCCGATGACCAGCCCGGTATCTGTGGCGGCCTCCTCCTCAACGGACACCAGCGGCGGCCCTTCGTAGTTAGCTGGCCACCACTGTCCCGCGACGATTTCATTGCTGGAGGATAGTGTCGAGGCGAACGACAGGTTTGCCTCGCGATTGGCCATCCATTGTCCATCGGGTGTGGGGTACTCGCGCTCTTTAACGGACTCACCGTTGATCGTCGACATCCTTGCGCGTACAAGCGGCACGAATTCGGGGACGTCGATGCCGGCCACGCGATAGATCTCTGCGACGGAATCGATTTCGTGCGGCTGGATGTTAATCATGAAATGATTCGGCGCGTTTTCATCGAGCGTCTGCCGCCAACCTTCCAGCAAGTCCGTGCGGACGATGGTCAGGAGGAGCAGCACCGTCAAACCGAGTCCGAATGCCACGACCTGCACTGCGCTGTCGCGGCCCCGTCGCGCCACGTTTGCCAGTCCATAGCGCCAGGCGACGCCGACGCCGGAACGAAATCGCCCCATCGTCGCTACGAGGCCCCGGCCGACAACATACAACGCGGCGGCGATAATCACGATGCCACCGAGCAAAATAACGAGCATCTTGGCGTCGCCGACTGCACGGTATAGCAGCGCGGCAACCGCCGCCAGCGAAAGTCCGGCGACGAGCACACGCGACGGCGCTGGCGGCATTGCATCATGCCGCAGCACGCGAAGTGGTGGCGTATTGCGCAATTGAATCAGCGATGGCAGTGCGAAACCGACGAGCAGCACGAGCGCGCTGCCGCACGCCAAAACAACCGGCATCGGTCCGACACCGGGCAGATCGCTCGCAATCAGGTCCGACAAAAGCCACGACAGGACTTCCTCAGCCGCATAACCGATGACGCTGCCGACAACGACTCCGCCCAGTCCGAGCAGCAAGAGCTGCAGCACGGCGACAGCGATCACGAAGCGCTGTGTTGCGCCGAGGCTCTTCATCAGTGCGACTGTATCCATGCGCCGGTGCGCAAAGCGCCGTGCTGACATCGCGATCGCCACTGCACTCAGCAGCAAACTGATCACTGCGGTCAGTGACAGGAAACGCTGTGCCCTATCGGCGGCATTGTTCGCCCGGTCGCTGCTTTCCTCGCGATTCGTAGCGCGCAGCGATTCAGGCAAATCGTCCTGAATAGCTTCGTTGAATGCGTCGACGTCCTTGTCATCTCCTGCGACCAACAAAGCGTAGCCGACCCGGCTGCCGACATTGATCAGGCCGGAATCCGGGATATCTCCGATGTTCATCAACAGCGAGGGCGCAAGGGACGCAAACCCAATTGACTGGTCCGGTCGATACGTCAGAACCGCGGTAACGAGAAGATTCAATTCGCCAACGGTCAGCCTGTCGCCAACATCGGCATCTACCCTAGCCAGCAACGCGCCATCCGCCCATATTTCGCCGCGTGGAGGGATACCAGAAACGACACGCTGTTCGCCGAACAGTGTGTCGGCAACGCGCACGTTACCGCGCAGCGGGTAGGTTTCGCTGACGGCCTTGATTGTAGCCAGTGCGCTCAGGTCGCCCGAGAATACGACGCTTGGGAATGTATTCGTCTCCGCCGTGCGTAATTTATACGCCGCCGCTTTGGCATTCCAGATTTCGGGTATGGGCTCCTGTGAGCGCAGTCGCAGGTCCGCGGCCAGCACTTCGTTCGCCTGACGAGCGACGGCCTTGCCGATCCGATCCGTCAGGAATCCGACTGCGGTCAGTGCGCCAACTGCCAGCGCTACCGCGGCCAGCAATACCAGTACTTCTCCCGATCTGAGCTCCCGGCCAAAACTGCGCAATGCAAAGCTGATCGCCTTCACGTGGACACCTTGCTGTCGCTGACGAGCCTTCCCGTGTCCAGACTCAGAACGCGATCGCATCGCTCGGCAAGTGAAATGTCGTGAGTTACAAGAACCAGTGTCGTCGACGAGCTGCGGTTCAACTCGAACATCAGATTCATAATGTTGTTGCCGGTGCGACTGTCGAGATTGCCCGTCGGCTCATCCGCGAACAACACTGCGGGCTCGGTCGCGAACGCACGCGCGATGGCGACGCGCTGCTTTTCACCGCCCGACAGCTGCGCCGGATAATGCCGCCAGCGATCACTGAGTCCGACTTTGTCGACGATGTCGAGCGCCGCGCGACGCGCACCCTCACTGCCGGCCAGCTCGAGCGGTAACATAATATTTTCCAGCGCATTTAGTGATGGTACGAGATGGAACGACTGAAAAACGAAACCGACGCTCGCAGCCCGGACGCGCGCCCGGCCATCTTCATCGAGTTCGCTCAGATTCGTACGGTTCAGCTCGACATACCCACGCGTTGGCAAGTCAAGCCCGGCGAGCAATGCGAGCAGTGTCGACTTGCCGGCTCCTGACGGCCCAACGACAGCGACTGACTCGCCGGTGGTAATGTTGAAACTGACGTCCGCCAGAATGGTCAGAGTACCCTCTGGACTGCTAACCTCTTTACTGATGTCATGTGCCGCGAGAACTGCGACGTTGTCGGTTGATCGATTCCCCATGCGAAGATTTGTTGTCCTTGTTGTTTTGCTGCTGGCCGTCAATGCGCACGGCACGGAGACCCCAACCGTACTCATATTCGGTGACAGCCTCAGTGCGGGATTCGGTATAGACGTTGACCAATCCTGGACCGCATTGTTGCAACAGCGTCTGGATGAGCAAGGGTACGAATATCGTGTGGTCAATGCCAGCATCAGCGGCGAAACCACCGAGGGCGGCGCAACGAGGATTCAGCGGGCGCTCGACAACTTTGACCCAGCGCTGGTAATTCTGGAGCTTGGCGGTAATGATGGCCTCAGGGGCTTTCCCCCAAGCACGGTGAAGGGCAATCTCGACAGGATTATTCGCGCGAGCCAAGACTACGGGGCAGCCGTCGTAATGCTGGGCATACGCATTCCGGCGAACTACGGGCCACGCTACACAACCGCGTTCGAGAATGTCTTTCGCGAGCTCGCGGCCGAACTCGAGGTTCCGTGGATCGAGTTCTTTATGGACGGGATAGCGCTTGACACCGAGCTGATGCAGGCGGACGGCATTCATCCAAATGCTGCGGCCCAACCGATTCTGCTGGACAATGCGTGGCCGATAATCAACGAGGTATTGCAGAACTGATGAAACCCCAAGTGGATAAAATCTGGCTCAAGTCCTACCCGGATTACGTTCCTGCGGAACTGCCCCCCGCCCCGTTCCGCTCTGTCCGGGAGCTGTTCGAGCATGCTTTTGACGCGCACCCCGAGCGGCCGGCTTACAGCAACATGGGCAGGACGCTGACGTATCGGCAGCTGGACGAGCTGTCGATGAACTTCGCTTGTTACCTGCAGCAGGTTCTCGGACTGACACGCGGCGAG
>Ga0224502_10000142_pt1 | contig 21298 bp, 14 predicted proteins | sample SF_Oct11_sed_USG_5_FD_169104 | JGI IMG/M metagenome (GOLD analysis project Ga0224502, IMG submission 169104) | Sediment microbial communities from San Francisco Bay, California, United States - SF_Oct11_sed_USGS_13 | ecosystem: Environmental > Aquatic > Marine > Sediment | place: USA... | reverse complement strand
CACAGGCGCCTACGGCGCTGACGACAAGCTCGTTGACTACATACTCGGCATCACGTTCGAGATCTGGGAGCAGCGCAAGGTCGGGCTGATTCACCAGTACTACGATGCCGATATCGCCGTTTACGCGCTCGACGGCATAACGAGAGGCGCCAGCGGCATGGTCGATGGCACGAATGCGATGCTCGCTGCTTATCCTGACCGGCTGCTACTGGTCGATGATGTTATCTGGTCGGGTACTCATGAAGACGGTTACTACTCGTCGCACCGCATTGTCAGTCCGATGACCAACAAGGGACCAACCCTGTTCGGTCCTGCCACCGGCAAGCGGGTGCGCATCCTGACCATTGCGGATTGCGTGGTAGAAAACGGCGTGATCACCGGCGAATGGCTCATTCGGGATAATCATGCGCTCGTTGCGCAGCTCGGACATGACCCGGTTGCTTGCGCGAGAGTCGTCGCGGATCGTCGCAGCGAAGAAAGCGATGCTTGGATGGGCGAGGAAGTTGCGCGGCTAAGTGCAGCGGGTGTGCCGGAGGCTGTCGCCGCGCTTCCTGCTGCGGATACCTTCTTGTCCGACTTTGCGCGCCAGGTGCTGGCCAACAACTGGAGTACCGGCTCAGATGCAATTACCAGCGGCGCCTATTCGCCTTACGCTGTTGCTCACCGCTCGCCCATCGAATTCTACTCGGGTCGCGATGCTGTAGCGGCGCACTACGCGAACTTACGCAATGCAATTGGCGTCGATGGCATCACCGTCGACCATGTGGCGGTTCAACCGGCGGACGAGGAGGGCATCAAGGTGGCGGTTCGCTGGACTGCGGCCGGACGGCATGTCGGTGATTATCTCGGCGTTGCCGCTACCGGCCGGCCTGTGTTCCTGTTGGGCGAGACGCACTGGCGCATCGAGAACGGGCGTATCGCCGTCGAATGGACTGTCTTCGATGGCCTCGGCGTTCTCAGTCAGCTCGTCTGAGCGCATTGATGTCAAACAGACGAAAAATTGTAGACGCGCACCACCACCTGTGGGACCTAGACGCATGCAACTACCCGTGGTTGATGGCAAAGGGTGTCAAGCGTTTCTTCGGTGATCCCGCCCCCATCCAGAAAAATTACCTGGTTCACGACCTGCGCCAGGATGCGGAGCAATTCGAATTGGAGGCTTCGGTGCATGTGCAGGTCGGCGTTGCGCCGGGTGATGAAGTGAACGAGACCGCATGGCTGCAGCAGGTTGGCGATACCGAGGGGCTGCCTAGTGCGATCGTCGCCTTCTGCGAGCTTGATCAGCCAGGCGCACCGGAAGTAATTGCCGAACACATGCGGTATTCGAGAGTGCGTGGCGTGCGGCAGATCATCGGGCGCTCTGATGAAGAGGATGCGCAGTCCGGCAGCGGTAGCCTGATCGATGTCCCTCGATGGCGGGATAATCTCGAGATGCTCGGTGAACTGGGCTTGTCTTTCGATCTGCAATTGACGCCGGGCCAGGTGGGACGCGTAGCCGAGGTGTTGGCGAAAGTGCCAACGACGCCGGTGGCTATGTGTCACTGTGGCTCGCCCTGGGATCAGTCACAGCGTGGTCTGGAATCCTGGCGCGAAGGGCTGCGCCTGTTGGCATCATTGCCCAACGTATTCTGCAAAATCTCCGGGCTCGGCATGTTCGATCACAACTGGAGCGTCGACAGCATTCGACCAATCGTCGAGGCATGCATCGACGAATTTGGAGCCTGTCGCACGATGTTCGGTTCGAACTTCCCTGTCGACAAGCTGCACTCGGACTACACGTCGATATGGATGGCCTACGAGGAAATTACCTCCGGTCTTGATGAGCGAGACCAGCATGCGCTGTTCGGCAATACGGCGCGTACGTTTTACTCAATTGTTTGAGCGAGGGCTTTCGCTCCGGCCAGCAACATCGACTGGTCCGAGCTAAGCAGGAACAGGCTGGCCCCGGCCTCACGCCAGTCCGGGATTTCCGCGGTCTTCGGCGTAAACATACCGACTGCCGTCGACGCTTGCTGTCCTGCCGCGCAGATGGCCTTGACGATGTCGATAATCTCGTCGTCAAACATGCTCTTCTGCATGGCAACCGAGAGATCGGCGCGGCCGATAAACAGGCAGTCGACGCCGTCAACAGCAGCGATATCGGCGACGTTGTCGAGCGCGGCGATGTCCTCGATCTGCACGATGACAGTGGTTTGATCGCGGCTATCGGCAATGTGATCCGCCATCGACTTGATTGTGTAGTCAGCCGCTCGTGGCGAGCCGGCATAACCACGCCCCTGGTCACCGAAATGGGATGCTTTCACAATTGCCCGCGCCTGGTCGGCGGTTGTCACATGAGGCACGACAATTCCGGTTGCGCCGCTATCAAGCGCATTACGTATTTCGCGCGGAGAGTCATCGGCGGTGCGCACGAGGCTGGGCTTGTCCGCGGCGCGCAATGCGGCGATTGACTGATCGAGTTCCAGTCGGCCGAAGGGCGCGTGCTCGGTATCGATGCAGACTGCATCGAGATCACTCAAGCCGAGTATTTCGGCGACTACCGATGACGGCGTTTTCTGAAATGTCCCGATCAGCGGCTCGCGATCGATCAGTCGTTGGCGAAAACCGTCGATCCTGATTCCCATTATGAACTCCCCCACAGGCGCTCGCTGGCGAGGCGGGCGCCATCGGCCATGCTTGCCAGCTTCGCGAATACGATGTCCTCGTCAACCGCGCCGAATCCGGCGAAAGTCGAGAAGCCGCAGTCGCTGCCAGCGATGACCCGCTCACGGCCGACAATGTCAGCAAACCGGCAAATGCGCTCGGCAACGAGTTTTGGATGCTCGACGAAGTTCGTCGTTGAATCGATCACCCCCGGAATGAGAATCAGGTCGTCCGGTAACGAGGTGTTCGCGAACACCTCCCATTCGTGCGCATGGCGCGGATTGGATGACTCGAAAAGGAGTGCACCGACGTGAGCCCGCAACGCAATTGGCAGGACCATTTCCATCGGCGCGTCGTGGTGATGGGGCCCCTCGTAGTTGCCCCAGCATACGTGCAGTCGAACGCGATCTTTCGGGATATCCGCCAGCGCGTGATTCAGGGCGTCGACATGCAGCGATGCCTGGACCTGGTATTCTTCATCGGACTTGTCCTTGAACAACATGTGGCGTCCGAGTCCCAGGTCGGGCGAGTCGAGTTGCAGTACGAGGCCCGCATTGACGATGGCCTTGTACTCAGGCGCCATCGCCTCGGCCAGCGCTTCGAGGTAGGCGTCCTGTGTGGCGTAGTGCTTGTTCGGCTGAAACAGCGCGATGACACCGGGGGAGGCGGCGTTCATGAATCCCTCGGCCGGCGAGTGGCGATTCATTGCCGCGAGCATGTTGTCGATATCCTCGGTGACCGGGCTCATATCCTTGACCCTGATATCCCCGATGCAGCAGGGGCGACGGTAGGTCGGCGTGCCCCCAGAGCTTGCCTGGCGATGCAGGAAGCCCGGGAATTCCTCGAGATCGCTCGGCGGCTGCCGTTCGCTATCACCGTCAAAACCTGTAATCCGGTCCTTGATGTAGGTCGCATAGCTGATCTTGCTCATCTCGCCGTCGCTGACGATATCCACGCCGTTCGCGACCTGCCTGGCAACAATCTCGTCGACCGCCTCGCGAATAATCTCGGAGGCATTGGCAACGGTTTCACCCTTCTCCTGCGCAAAGACAGTGTCCGTAACGGCGGCTGACCGGGGCAGGCTGCCCACATGCGTGGTGAGTATGCGGTCCTGGCTGGATTTCATAATGCGTCCTAGTGTTGAAATAGATTTTGGAGTGCCCGCGTCACGGCATCGGGCCGTTCCAGCGTGGCGATATGCCCGCAGTCGTTAATGACTGTAAGCGTGGCGTCAGGGATTTCCCTCGCCATCAGTTCGTGCGCGTCGACCGGGCAAAGCAGGTCCTCCTTGCCGCAAATCACGGCGGTGGGACAGGTGATCGTGGCCAAGGTCGGTACGCTGTCCATGCGGTCCTTCAGCGCCAACGATTGCTTTTCGAATGTGGCTGGTCCCATCGTTAACGCCATGTCGAGAATTACGTCGAGCAGTTCCTCGTCATCGCGATTGCACTCGGCAAGGTACACCGGCTTCAGGGACTCGATGGCAAGTTCGCGCAACCCACCCTGGATAGCGATGTTTATTTGCTCGAGACGAGTGATCCGCTTGGTCGGTGTATCCGGATAAGGCGTTGTGTCAATCAGCGCCATGTGCGTGACTCGTTCCGGTGCCTGCCGCCAGATCTCGAATGCGAGTATGCCGCCCATCGACAGACCTGCGATCGCGAAGCTGGGCGGCGCATCGGCGAGGACCTGGCGCGCCATATCGCCGAAGTTGGAGGCCTGCGTCGTATCGGCATGAAAGACCGGCAGGTCAATCGCCCTTTCCTGGGGGGCCCATAACCGCGCATCGCACATCATGCCGGGTATCAGCAGGACGTTTGTGGCCGGCATAGCTATTGGCTGCTAGTCGGTGTCAGACTGAATACGCGCGGAGCTGCCACGTATCAGCGAGCCGGAAAATGCTCTCTTCTCCGGGGATAATTCGGGATTTTCGATGCGCTCAATCAGCATGGACACAGCGGACTCTGTCATGCGCTGAATCGGTTGCCGCACCGTCGTGACGTCGTAGGCCGCATACCGCGCCTGGCCAACGCCGTCGAAACCGACGATTGAAATTTCGCCGGGCACGTCGAGCCCGTGGGCCTCGCGGGCCTCGTCGATACAGCCGATCGCCATGACGTCATTCGCGGCAATGACCGCGTCCGGTGCGCCGCCATGTTTTTCAACGAGCTTCGTGAAACACTCGCGGCCGGTCGTGTAGCCAAAGTCACCGCTCACCGTAGTGATGTCCGTGATGCCCATTTCCTTGAGCTTGTTCAACGCCCCAATCTTGCGTTCGATACTCACGACGGAATCGGGCGGGCCTTCCACGATTCCGAAAGACTTGTGTCCCGCATTGACCAGGCCGTCGACCAGCCATCGCTCTCCTTCTTCCTGGTCACATCGCACTGAGCTGACCAGCTGATCTTGCAAGCTGCGGTTATAGAAAACGACGGGAATTTGTGCGTTGCCGATGGTCTTGAGCTGGTCGGGTGTAAAGATTGCCGCAGTCAGTACGCCATCCACCCGGTACTGCAACATCTGCTCGATGACTGACTCGGTATCGCTTTCCCGCTCGAGGGCGAACAGCAGTACCCGGACGCCATGCTCCGAGAAGCGCTGCGTCAGTTTCACGAGCACTTCCGGGTAGTACAGGTTAGTGAGTTTTGAGATCACAACAGCCACCATATTCGAGCGTCGGGTGATGAGGCCCCGCGCAATGGCATTGGGACGGTAGCCCAGCTGGTCGGCCGCAGCCGTGACGCGATCACGCATTGCTTTCGATGCGCTGGCGCCATCCTGAAACACTCTCGAGACGGCCGATTGCGAAACACCGGCCAGCTTCGCCACGTCGTAAGACGTAGCGCGTTTGCCAGCCAACTCGCCGTCACCCTTGCCCGATTTTTGTTTCTTACTCATTAATAGCGAATTCCGCATGACTTCCAATTAACAATGATGGTAGGCAGTATTGCATCCGGATGCAATTCGGAGTCGATAATGGCGAGTGTACTCGAGGGACAGGTGGCGCTGGTTACAGGGGCTGGTCGCGGTATCGGCCGTGCCTGTGCAGAAGGATTGGCCGATGCCGGCGCGAAAGTGGTTGCTACGGCCCGCACCGAGTCAGACCTTGATGCGCTTCGGCGGCATGCATCCGGACGCATTGAAACCTGGACCGCCGATGTTACGGATGATGCGTTCATCGCGCGTATCGAAACCATCGATGGCCTCAGTATTCTCGTAAATAATGCCGGCGGCAATCGACCGCAACCGTTTGTCGAAGTCAACACCGAATCGCTGGATTTTGTCATCGACCTCAATGTGAGAGCAGCGTTCCGCGTGGCCCAGGCAGCAGCGAAAGCAATGCTCGCACAGGGAGTCAAAGGATCGATCATCAACATGTCGTCACAAATGGGGCACGTCGGCTCGCCGAAGCGCACGGTCTATTGCATGACCAAGCACGCGGTCGAAGGTCTCACGAAGGCCATGGCCGTGGAACTTGGCGAGACCGGCATACGCGCGAATTCGGTGGCACCCACGTTCGTCGAGACTGCGCTGACGAAACCCATGCTCGAAAATCCGGAATTCAGAGATTTTGTGTACGGCATGATCCCGATGAAGAAACTGGCCTCGCTCGACGATGTCGTCGCGGCCGTTCTGTTTCTGGCGGGCCCGGGCTCGTCTTCGGTGACGGGTCACAGTCTGCGGGTTGACGGTGGCTGGACCGCACAATAGGGGAAGCAGGACATGGAAACATTTGGCACGCTCAACTGGACGATCCTGGTTGTCTACATTGTCGGCAACCTGTTGCTCGGTTACTACATCAGCAAGCGGATCAGCACCGCAGACCACTTCTACCTGGGAAACAGGCAAACACCGTGGTGGGCGATCGGCATCTCCGTAGTTGCAACCTACGTTAGCGCGCTGTCGTTCCTGGGTGGTCCTTCATGGGCATATACGGATGGTTTCTCGGTCATTGCTTTGCACGCAAATTATCCGCTCGTAATCTTCGTGGTCATCACGCTGTTCCTGCCATTCTTTTACAACAGCGGCGTTGCGTCGATCTACGACTACCAGGAGCGACGTTTTGGTCCGCGCGCGCGCGCCCTGATTTCCAGTATCTGGCTGGTCTCCCAAACGATGACATCGGCCGCGATTCTTTATGCGACGTCGCTGGTTCTTGAATTCATTACGGGCATCGATGTGGTGCATGCGATCATCATAGTGACGATCATTGCCTTGGTGTATACGGCGTTAGGTGGCATAACGGCAGTCATCTGGACCGACGTCGCGCAGGCGGGAATCTTGCTGGTCGGAGCCATAATCATCCTGTTCGCATTGCTGCAGCAGATGCCGGAGTCGATTGGCACGACGCTGACAACGTTGAAAGCACAGGGCAAGTTGAACCCACTGGAGTTTGACTTCAACCTGACTCACGCGACGACTGCGTGGTCGGGCATCATTGCGATGACGCTCTATCACATCACGGTATACGGCACGAACCAGATGATGGTGCAGCGAACGCTTGCGTCCAAGACGATTGGTGATGCAAAGAAGTCCTACCTGACGATGGGCTTTGCTGCGTTCTTTATCTACTTCCTGTTCATTTTCCTCGGCGTGATGTTTTACAGCTACTACCAGGGCGCCGAGTTCGAGAACAGCAATACGATCATCCTGCAGTTTGCGTCCGATTACGGATTGCCAGGGTTAATGGGGCTGATCGCGGCTGCGGTGATGGCTGCGTCGATGTCCAGCCTGGATTCGGCGTTCAATTCAATGTCCACGGTGATGACGGTCGACTTCTACCAGAAGTACATTCGCAAGGGAGAGTCCGAGGAGCACTATCTCAAGGCATCGCGGTCATTCACCGTACTGATCGCCATCATAATCATCGTGCCTGCCATTATGTTGACCGGCAGCACGGGGTCTATCCTGCTGGTCCTCAGCAATATCGGTTCCTACTTCGTCGGTGCACAGCTCGGCATGTTTGCGGTCGGCTTCTTCTCCAAGCATGCGACTGAGAAGGGCGTGCTCGTCGGAACTGCTATCGGGTTCGTCATGGTCTGGTACATCGCCAATCACACCGATATTGCCTGGCCTTGGTACTGCGCAATTGGTGCGTTTACCAACATCGTTGTGACGATCACGGCAAGCCTGCTGATCGACGGTAAGAGCAAAGAATACTCGTCGTACTCGGTGCGTGGACAGATTCGGAAGTTCAAAGAGGAAGGGCTGGCCGAGAAGCAAGATGGTTGGTATCTCGTTCCGGGCAAGGTTGATCGCGTCAGTTACCTGCTGATTGTGTTCTTTGTTGCGACGATCCTGTTCCTGTTCCTGTTCGGACGCGCATTCTGATGCGATGGGCTGTTGCGATCGCGGCCGTCGCAATCATCGGCCTGTCGGCCTGTTCGCAGAAGGCACTGGTTTACGAAAAAAAGCTGGACGACGGTCAGAGTTTTACGGCGTACCTGGTTTCGTATCAGTCGTCGGGCCTGAAGGTATACGCGATGGTCGCCGTTCCGAATGCGGTTATGCCGACTGGTGGATTTCCGGTCATTGTTGCCAATCACGGTTTCGTTCCCGACCCGGCGAAATACGGAATTACGGCCGACGGTGTCGACTCTCGCCCCGGTGACTACTATCGATCCGTTCCCGAACTCTATACATCGCGCGGCTTTCTCGTCGTGTTGCCCGATTATCGCGGACACAATAGCTCCGAGGGTCTGGGATTCACCGGCACATCCGAGTCAGTGGAGTACTACGCTGACGATGTGATTGCGTTGCTGGGCGTCCTCCACGAATTGCAGCAATCCGACATGAACAATGTCTTCATGTGGTCGCATTCGATGGGTGGTGCCGTTTCAGCACGCGTACTGCTTGAGACGGACCTCGTAAAGGGCGCTTCGTTTTGGGCTACCTCGCCAGTCGGCGATCTGGGCGACCGGCTCGGGGACCTTCGCGTGCCACTGATGATCCAACACTCTTCCGGCGACTCGGTAACCAGGAGCACCAACTCCGACGAACTGGCAGCGATCCTTGACCAGAGTTCGAAATCCTACGTCTTGCATGCGTACGAGAGCCCGGATCATTTCTTCGCGGGCGAGGATCGAGAAATGGCTGCAGACCGCGACGCGGCGTTCTTCCGCTCAATTGCCGAGTAGAGCCAGCCGCAACGGTTCAAGCTCGCACTCGTAGCGTCGCCAGCGACCAACAGAATTCTTGTAAATCGGCTGGCGAACCTGGCTGGCACTTGGCGTCTTGACCTGCCGTTCTGTCTCGTGGAAATGCAGGCATTGCTCTTCAAACTGAACACCACAGAACTCCAGCAACTCAGCCACCGCTGGCTCGAATGCGTCCACCAGCGATTCATAGCGCAATGTGAACATTGGATTTGGCAGGGTCTGTGACCAGTGCTCGATCAGGGACAGGTACTCGCTGTAATACTCACCGAGAGACTGCAGGTTGTGCGCGTAGGCATGCGATGCAGAGAGCGGATGCTGATAGATTGACAGGCAGGTATCCAGCGGGTCGCGATCGCAAAACACGATACGCGCCTCCGGAAAGAGCGTGGCGATCTTGCCAAGATGCAGGAAATTCACAGGCGTGGTTTCGACAAATACGCTTTCCCTGCCGGCCCGGGCGGTGACGGTTTTGCGTGCATGTTTTGCCAGGCGCGCTATCTCCTGTTTCGTCATGCCCGGTTTGACATCGAGGTTGGCAACACTGATGGCTTCACCGGCACCAAATATCTGACTGTGGCTTGCGAGGATTTGTTCGGCAAGCGAGGTGCCTGAACGCGGCATCCCGACGACGAACACGAGATCCTTGCCACCATCGCCCAACTCGCTGTCAATTGCGCCAATTGAGAAAACGTTCTTCGTCTGCTTAAAAAGTCGCTTCGATGCCTGGGCGTCGTAGGATTCAAAACTCTGTTTGAGTTTGTGACCTGTGATCAGCCAGCTGAACTCGGTGTCATAACGCTGTAGTTTCTCGTTCGCTTTAGCGATACCGAAGGCGAGCATTGCCCTGGCCGAAGCATCGAGTGATTCTGACTCGAACAGCTTCGTCATGGCGACGATGTCATCGTCAGTCGATGGATGATGTTTCAGATGCGCGAGTTGAAAATGTGCATCTGCCAGCTGAGGGTCTGCGGCGATCGCGGCTTTGAAAGACTGTTGTGCCGCTGCGAAGTCGCCGGTTTGTTCCTGCAAATTCCCCAGGTTGAGTTTCGCCGTCGCATTCGCAGGATCGTGGTTGATTGCTGCCGCGTAATGTTCAAGCGCCTGAATCAAGTCACCGTTTTCCGCAGCCTCGGCACCCGCGGAGTTAAGGGCCGAGGACAGTGCCAATTCGGTCGTTCGGTTGCCCGGATCCAGTTCAAGGGAACGGGTGAATTGTTCAGCAGCTTCTACCGGGTGACCAGTACCCACCAAGGCGGCACCCAGGTTGTAGTGTGACTGTGAAACTCCGGGAGTCGTAGCTATGGCACGGCGAATTTGCTGCGCCGCTTCTGCGAAACGCCGTTCCTCGATATACAACAGCCCCAGCAGGTTGCGAGCGTCTGAATCACGGGGCGAGGCGCGCAACAGCTTCTTGTACAGTCGCTCGGCAGTATTAGCCTGTTGTGATTGATGTGCGGCATACGCTTCGCGCAGTAACTTGTCGGTCTTCTTAGCGCTCATTGGCAGTGCTTCGGCAGTACTTCGAAGTCATTTTGTAATAAAGTTATGGCCATATAACGAAAATATCTGTTGAAATGAATTGCTGATGTTGTTTCTCAAACACATTATGGAAGCGATCGTTTGACCGGTAAATATGCCATAACTTATTAAAATAAAGCTATTTTTTTAAAATCGACCACCTGCCGGACAGCTTTGCTGGAGTGATGCGACATGAATTGTACGATTTGCATTCGAAGTACAATCGGCATATATTTAGGATCCGTTTCTACGTGTTGGTACTCACATATCCTGTTTCTGTGCTTTTCATCAGGGGGAGCAAATGTTTGAGAAAAATTCTATCGGTCGCAATGCAGTTGCTGTTGCGGTAGCAACCGCACTAGCCGCTGGTACTTCAACAGCGATCGCGCAGGACGACGGTGCGTTGGAAGAGATTATCGTTACAGCTACGAAGCGTGAAGCAAGTGTCAATGACATCTCCGTTTCTGTAACAGCGCTCGGCGAAGAAGCCATGCGACTTGGCGGTGTCGAAGATATCACTCGTCTCGAACACCTGGTTCCCGGAATGCGCATGGGGCAGTCCGGTAACGAGGCTCGTATCGCGATGCGCGGTACGCGCACGAATGCAGTTGGTTCGGAAGCCGAGCAGGTAGTCGGTATCTTTGAAGACGGCGTTTACGTTCCGACATCGACCCAGGCACTCGGTGCTTACATCGATGTGCAGCGCGTCGAGGTACTGCGCGGACCGCAGGGAACCCTGTACGGAAGAAACACTTTCGGTGGAACGATTAACGTTATCACCAATGCGCCGCAATTCGACGGCGTTACCGGTAAGGTAGAAGCGCTGTTTGGCGACTACGACCGCACTCGTCTCGAGGGTGTCGTCAACATACCGTTCTCTGACAACTTCGCGGTAAGAATCGCTGCGATGTCGGACAAGCACGACGGTTACATCGAAAATTACAATGAGCCGGGCACCCACGACGACCTGAGCGACCGCGATATGCAATTTGCTCGCCTGTCAGCCCGTTGGGCACCGACGGACACCCTGGACGTCACGCTCCGACATACCTGGTCCGACCTGAATTCAAATGGTAACGCCATTTGGGGTTATCAGATCATAGGTTCCTACACGAACGACCAGTTCATTCCTGGTCATGATTTCGCGCCGGACGATGCCTCTGACGATTTTGACCGTGGGCCGTGGGAAGTGCGTCGCAATCAGGCATCAAATTCAAATCACGAATCCTCGTCAACAACGCTATCGTTAAACTGGGATATCGGTTCGGTTACGCTGGATGCGGTGCTCAATACGACGCAATATGATGGCGAGCAAAACTCGGATTTCGACTATTCTGACGGCGGCGATCCTCTTGAAGTCGGCTTCTCAGGATGGCGCTCTGATCAGCAAACTGATTCTGTTGAATTGCGTCTTAGCTCGAGCGGCGACAACACCTTCGACTGGATGCTCGGTTACTACTGGTTTGACCTGGAAGGAGGCTGGACCTGGCTCGAGTTTGAAAACGGCGTACCAACAGTGCCGCACTGGGCAGCACAGTCGCCGTACCTTTCCGACTCGACCGCAGTCTTTGCCAACGCGAGCTTTAACGTCAGTGATCGTCTGCGCCTGATTGGCGGTATCCGTCGCCAGGAAGACGGCAAGAAGGAGCGCGATCCGCTCGATTGGAGTGTCTGGCCGCCAGTTAACAACGATGGAGCGGGGCGAAGCCGCGACTGGAGCAAGACGCTCTATAAAGGCGGAATCGAATTTGACCTGAGCGACGGGCAACTGCTTTACGGTACGATCTCGACTGGTTACCGCGCCGGTGGTTTTAACCCGAATGATCCGGCAATTCCGAGCTATTACGATCCGGAAGAGGTCACCGCGTACGAAGTGGGTCTGAAGAGCACTTTGGCCGATGGAAGGGCGCAGCTGAACCTCGCCGCCTACTACAATGATTTCGAAGAAATGCACGCGCAGGCGTTTATTGATTTGGGCGGCGAGGCAATTGCGGAGTATTTTTCGAACGGTGGCGAGATTGATGTATTCGGTGTTGAAGCGGAGCTGAACTGGCGACCGGGTGATAACTGGAGCGTTAACCTGAATGCGGCGTACATGAACGCAGAATTTGGCGAGTACCTGAATGGTATTCTGCTCGGCTTCACCGATCTTGGCGGTCGCCAGGACGTGAACGATCCTGCCGGCGGTGCCAACCTCAAAGGATGGTCACCGGCGATGTCACCCGAATTCACGCTCGGTGCGCAGATCGGCTACGACATTGAATTCGGCAACGGTAGCGTGCTCCGGCCTTACTTGCAGACCACGTACACGAGTGACTACTACGCATCTGACTACAACCTGCCCGCGGCGAAACAGTCGGCGCACACGAAGTCGGACGTACGCCTGATCTGGACAAGTGCGGACAGCAAACTTGAAATTCAGGGCTATGTGCTGAACTTAGAGGACGAGGCGGTATTGATGCGTATCGTTACGTTCAACCCGACCGACACCCACACTGGCCTGCAAACACACTGGAATAACCCACGTACCTGGGGCGTCAGCGGTACGTACTACTTCAGATAATCAATTCCCCGATTATTCAAGGGAGAGAGGCGAAGCCTCTCTCCCTTTTTTTGTGGCTGGCAATGTCAGGTCGTAGCGCCGCCTGATCCGTATCAATCGGGTCGCTGACGACGAAGTAGGGCCCATTTTGGCTGTATGTTGTTGATTTCAGACAATGATACGGGAAATAAGGTACTTCGAATTCATGTGATATGGCGTTCTTGCAGCACGAGGGCCCAGTCCAAGCAGGATATGCAGAAGCAATCAAGCCGGACCAGAAAAAGCCATAATATATTGACTTTTATAATAATTAATTGACCTGGCGCGTACATGCCGGGACTCTGGTCATTCCATAAGCCTTCTTGCTATCCACCCGGGCCAGTGATTCCAATCAAATGAAAGTTGCATTCGCAGTACAATTACTCGTATAGTCGGCAATGGATGCCAGCAAGCAGCTCGTATTCCACGTATTTCGAAACCAGGGGGTTTAGAACTCATGCATGTAAAGAAGAAAGCTATTGCAGTAGCAGTGGCGGCCGCGATTGCATCGCCGGCAGTAGCGCAGGATGCCATCGAAGAGATCATCGTTACCGCGACGAAACGTGAGAGCAGCGTGCAGGATCTTGCGGTAGCTGTCACTGCGATCAGCGGCGACGAGATCAAAGAGCTCCAGCTTGTAAACGTCGTTGATATCGAAAAGACCGTACCCGGCCTGAAAGTTCGGTACGTAGGTGCCGATCCGACAATCATCATGCGTGGCGCCGGCGCAGCCGGAACCAACGACATCGCGGTGCCTATCTACGTGGACGGGCTTTATCGGCCGCGTGCGGGGCAGGGGCTTGCCAGCTTCCTGGACGTGGAGCGCATAGAAGTATTGCGCGGGCCGCAGGGTACGCTGTTTGGACGCAACACATTCGGTGGCCTGGTCAACGTTATTGCCAAGAAGCCGGACACCAGCGCTTTTGACTTCGGTATCGCGGCGACCGGTGGTGACTACTCGCTGGCCAAAGTCGAAGGCTTTGTCAACATACCGTTCTCGAACACGGTGGCACTGCGTGTTACGGCGAGCAATACCCAACGTGACCCGATCATTGAAAACACCTTCAATTCGTCTGCCGGGATGCGTGACGAAGACAACACCTACGCTCGTGCCCAGCTGCGGTTTGAGCCATCGGATTCCTTCGATATCACGTTCTCGGCGACGTACTGGAAGGATGAATCGAATGGCAACGCTGACTACGCCGGCGTTATTCTCGGTATTCCGATCAACCCGGCCAATAATGAAACGGACGGCGTAAACGGCGTCATGACATTGTGCCAGGGCCGCCAGCCGGGCACCGAAACTGAGTCGTGGCCTCTCACCGGCGGCCGCAACCAGGCCGGTACCTGCGGTGTTGATGAGACTGCCGCTGTTAATCCGGACGTCTACAAGATCACGAGTGACTTCGTGCCGCTGCGCAAAATCGATGAGACTTCTTTTAGCGCCCTGGTCAACTGGGACGTCGGCTTTGCAAATCTTCGCGCAAACATCGGCATTTTCGATTACGAAGAATTCAGGCTCACTGACTCAGACTTTTCCTACAGCACATCGGTTTGGCAGGCGAACAATCCTGGTGAGACTCCTCCGACGTCGACAGGACCGGGCTACTGGCAGCAATGCTGGGGCGGTCCCACCTGCGGCCTCGCAGCTGGCCAGCGCGTCAACTCCGAGGCAGTGCAAGCGGATGTCAATCTGAACTCCAACAGCGACGGGGCGCTGCAATGGACGCTCGGCTTCTTCTACTATGATGATTCGGGTGACGGCGACACGAGCAGTGAGTTCGTTTGGGGCTATACCGACACGACAGCACCGCAGAGTGTATCGTGGGGTCACTGGTTGTATCAGGGTAACGGTGGAACCAAGTCCACGGCGATCTACGGCCAGGCGGAGTATTCGTTTACCGATGCGACGCGTGGCACAGTCGGCTTACGGCAGTCTCGCGATGAGCGCCGATTCTTCAACCGCTATGTCGACTGGGGTCCCGGCGTACATGGCTGGGAGGCTGGTTACTACGCGGCACACTACGCGGATCCGGGTAGCCGCTTCGCGCCCTGGCCCGAGTTCGTAACGACACAGGCAAGTATTGATAACGAACAGAACGGCAAGAAGGATCACACGGACTGGAAAGTCGCGATTCAGCACGATCTCAGCGACGAGATGATGATTTACGGTTCCGCATCGACCGGATACATCGCGGGTGCGATCGAAGGCGGCGGCAGCACGGGTCTAACCAAGCCGAACGAGGTTATGTCCTACGAGGCCGGCCTAAAGAGCACGTTGCTCGATGGAACCATGCGACTCAATGTGGCTGCATTCTTCAACGACTATGATGGCCTCACGACATCCTCGTTTGTTGCGCAGGGTCAGACAATCGTCGCAGTGCAGAGCGTAGGCGGAACCATGGAGTCTACGGGTCTCGAAGTCGAAATGAACTGGGCTGCCACGGACAGATTGCAGGTTAATGCCGGCTTGGCATTGAATAATTCCGAGCTCAAGAAGTTCGGTCGTAGTGTGCTGAATCGAGTCTTCCATTCTGGAGGCGACGTAGAAATCGGCACGGTAGACCCTTGTGACCAGACCTGTTCGCAAGTCTATTATCTCGACGGCAAGGATGCGCGTTTCTCGCCCGATTACACGTTATCAGTCAATGCAACCTATGAGTTTGAACTCGCTGGTGGCAGCCTGGTACCGGGCGTCTACATGTATTACTCGGATGAGTACAAGACGACCAACATCGAGTACTTCTTCACCAGGCAGGATGCGTACACGACCTGGGACCTGAGAGCTACATGGACATCGGAGAGCTCACCGCTGTCGATTCAGGCTTACGTGCTGAACGCGACGGACGAGATTGTCCAGGTTGGTGGCGATCAGTTCAGTCAGGGCCGTGCTGTCGCGGACTTTAACAACCCGCGTACGTGGGGCGTTCGACTCGGCTATAACTTCTAATCCCCCCCGATGGAAGAAAAAGGGCGGAGCGATTCGCCCACGTTGTTGAAAGCCTCGCCTTGTGCGAGGCTTTCTCTTTTTCGGAATCGAAATGGACCCTATGCCTGACTCAATAATGCGAGCGCTTGAAAGCGGCTATCGAGCGCAGCAGGCGGGCAATCTCCCGAGCGCGGAGACCACGTATCAGCAGGTCCTTGCGCAGGATGCAGATAACATTCATGCATTGAATCTGCTGGGCATGCTTTACGTCAATTCGCAGAGGCCGCGAGAGGCCGTCGAGTACCTTTTGCGAGCGATAAGCCAGCAGCCTGATAATCCGCAAACGCAGAACAATATCGGCCTGGCCTACAAGGATCTCGCCCGAAATAATCGGGCGATCGAGCATTTCACGAAGGCGGCGGAGCTGGATCCAGACAATCCCGATATCCATAACAACCTGGGCAATGTCCTGCGCATCGTCGAGAAGCCGCGCAGGGCTGTCGCAGCCTATGAGCGGGCGCTCAAGATTGCGCCGACATTTGCCGAGTGCTGGAGCAACCTGGCAGCTGCGCTGAACGAACTCGGGAAACATGAGCGGGCTCTCGAGGCCGTGGGAAGGGCGCTGCAGCTTGATCGCGAACTTGCGCAGGCATACAACAATCGAGGCGACATATACCTTGCGCAGGCAAAGTATGAAGAGGCGGTCGCAGAATACAGGGTTGCAGTAAGGCTAAGCCCAAAATACACAGCAGCCCTTATCAATATAGCGCGCACCGTGCGCGATATGGATAAGCCTGAAGAGGCAGCGAAGATTCTTAAGGTCGTCCTCGACCTGGAGCCGGGCAATCCGGATGCGTTGCTTGTACAGGGCGTCCTCAACGAGCAGATTGGGGATAAAGAGGCGGCGGCGAGCAGCTTCAAGGAGGCCATCCAGTCTTCTCCCGACATGACTGTCGCGCACTATTATTTGTCGCAAATAAAGGGGCGCACGGGCACTGACGAGGAGTTCGAGGCGATGAAAGCCCTCGATGCGAATGCCGAACTGACGCCGAGGGCCCGCATGTACCTGCACTTTGGTCTGTTTCGGGCTTACGACCAGCGCGGACTTTACGATGAAGCATTTCATCACCTGGCGGCAGGCAATCGAATCAAGGCCGAGAGTACGCCTTACGACGATGAGGATACGGCGCAGTACATCCAGTCAATTGTCGACTGCGCGGCAGACGCGAAGTCGCGCCTGGGCGACGCTCCGGGTTGCCCGGATACGCGTCCCGTATTCGTCCTGGGCATGCCTCGTTCCGGCACCAGCCTGACGGAGCAGATTCTTGCGAGCCACAGCCAGGTTGGGGGTGCAGGGGAATTGAGCTACGCCTATGACGTGGCACATTCGATTCGCCTTATGGTCGAAGAAAAATTCCCGGACAACATGAAACTTCTTTCGGCTGAACAGTTTGCAGAGCTCGGTCAGCGGTATATGGATCGGCATTCCGACGAATTTGTGGGGGCGCGCTATATCGTTGACAAGACGCCGCTGAATTTCCAGTACATTGGCATGCTTGCCCTGGCGTTGCCCAACGCAAAATTCATTCATTGTCACCGTGATCCGGTTCAGAACTGTTTCTCGATACACCGCATGCCGTTCGACGAGAAGCAAACCTACGCGCACAGTCTGGAATCACTGGGGCGTTACTACACGCGCTACTGGCAATTCATGCGCGATTGGCACGAGATGTTTCCGGGTCGGATTCTGGATGTGCTTTATGAGGATACGGTTGCCGACATCGAAGGTCAAAGCCGCCGCCTGCTCGATTTTCTGGGCCTGGAGTTCGAAGAAGGCGTACTCGATTTCTACAAGACCAAGCGTATTGTCAAGACGCCGAGCGCCAGCCAGGTACGGCAGCCGATCTATAAGGATGCCGTCGCAGCGTGGAAAAATTACGAGAAACATCTTGGGCCGCTACAAGAGCATATAAAGGTGTAAGTGTATGAGCGACTTTGGAACCCTAAACTGGATCATCCTGATTGCCTATGTCATTGGCAACATCCTGTTGGGGTTCTTTCTGAGTTCCAAAGTTCATACGGCGGACGACTACTACCTTGGTGATCGAACCACGCCGTGGTGGGTCATCGGTATTTCCGTCGTGGCAACCTATATCGGTGCACTGACATTCCTGGGCGGGCCCGCGTGGTCCTATGCCGACGGCTTCTCCGTCATCTTTATCCATATCAACTACCCGATCGCCATCTTTGTCGTTATCACGATCTTCCTGCCGTTCTTTTACAACAGCGGCGTTGCGTCGATCTTCGATTACCTGGAAAAGCGCTTCGGGCTGGCCTCTCGCACCATCATGTCTGGGGTCTTTCTTTTCGGCAACATCGCTTACTCGGGAATCATGCTTTACACGACGGCGCTCGTACTTGAATTCATCACCGGTGTCGACGTGGTCACAGCGATCATGATTGTCGCGGTGGTTGCGCTGACCTACACAATGCTGGGCGGTATCGCGGCCGTCATCTGGACCGACCTTATCCAGACGATGATCTTGTTTACGGGCGCTATCATCACACTCGTACTGCTGATCGGGGAACTGCCTGATGGATTCTTCGGTACGCTGCAGTCACTGAAGGAGATCGGCAAGACAGACCCGTTCGAGTATTCGCTGGATCCGTCCAAGGTCGGCACGATCTGGACCGGTATCGTCGCGATGTCCATCTACCATGTTGTCGTCTATGGCGTGAACCAGATGATGGTACAGCGTACGTTGACCGCGAAATCGCTGGGAGACGCGAAGAAGGCCTATATCTTCATGGGCTACATCGCGTTCTTCGTATTCGTATTGTTCTTCGGGCTCGGAATCCTGTTCTACAGCTATTACGGGGGCAGGAGTTTCGATAACGAGAACCTGATCGTGCTCGAATTCGTATCGTCGATTGGCTTTCCCGGCCTCCTGGGTATCGTGACCGCGGCGATCGTGGCTGCGGCGATGTCGAGCCTCGATTCCAGCCTGAACTCGATGGCAACCGTTACAACGATTGATTTCTACCAGAAGTTCTTCAAAAAGAACGAATCCCCGGAACACTACTTGAAGGCCTCACGCTGGTTTACATTGTTCTGGGCCGTGTTCACTGTCGTCCCGGCAATGATGTTTATCTCGAGCGCCGGCTCCGTGATCGAAATCCTCAGCAAGGTCGGCTCATTCTTCGTCGGCGCCAAGCTCGCAATGTTTGGCCTTGGATTCTTCTCGAAACACACGACGGAACGCGGTCTGATCATCGGTGTCATCGCCGGATTCGTGTCGCTCTGGTATGTCGAGTTTCACATGGATATTGCCTGGCCCTGGTATTGCGCACTCGGTGGCATTGTCAGCATTGTGGTCGCGTGGGTCGCGAGTATCGTGATCGACGGCTTCCAGGAGGAATTCAACCAGTTCACCGTCAAAGGCCAGTTGCGCTACTACGAAGAGCAGGGCTTACCTATCATGAAGGACGGCTGGTACGTCGTATCCGGCAAGGTCGACAAAGCGAGTTATGCATTGCTCGTGTTCTTTGTGCTGTGCGTCGCCGGTCTGTGGGTGGTCCAGGGTGCGATCTGACTATTCGGGATTGAGTTCTGCGTAGCGCTGCAGCACGTCGAGACCCAGCAGCTTCAGGTAGTGCAGAAAGTCGATGAAAATCCAGTTCTCCGCCAGCTTGTCGCCGTCACGTCGATAGATATCGACCACGCGCATTTCAGTGCGCGCATCCGACGCGGGTAAACCCAGGAAACCTTCACCTTGCTGCATGCGCAGGTTCGGCCAGCCGAACCAACCGCCATAGTTGCCTTCGGCATGTTCCAGGATATGACCGTTGAACTCGATATTTTTCAGGCCGGCATTGAATGGACCCTGGTGCTGTTTCTGGTAACGCTCGATCGTGAAGGTGGCTCCAATTCCACTCGGTCCGAACCAGATCATGTCTTCGTGCCATGTGTTGCGCAGGTTGTCGTTGGGCGACTCCATGCCGTCACCAACGAGTTCGTTACACATCTGCATAATCAGGTCGAGCGTCTTTTGCGATCCCGCCTCGTCCTGCGGCTCGAGCAGCACACCGTCGGCGGTTCGTGGTCCCGGGTTCACTATTTCGGCCCCGGTCTGCGGGCCGAATGGGTTGTAGCCGGATTGTTTCATGATGCTGACAATATCGACCCACAGCGCGGACTCCGCGATGCGGCCATCTTCGACGCGATGGAACTCGCAGTAGGGGAGCAAGGCAATCTTGCGTGTAGGGCGAATGCCGAGCCATGGTTTGTCGAACAGGCCCAGGAACGTGCCCATGCTTGTTACCCACATATCACCTGTGATCAGGTTGGGACCGGCCATAAAAATGTCCTGGCGGCGTTGCAACGATGTGAATGAGGTGGCCAGCGGTGCCCACACGGAATCAGCGACGTCAGCGGCGGAGTCGATGACGTTGAATGGATGCACAGCCCGAAGACGATAATCGTCCGCAACATGCCGCGCGAGTACCGCGGCAATGTCACCGGGCGCCGCTGCTTCCAGGTCTGCGAAGTAGTCGAGAACCACCTGTTTTGCCTGCTGCCGATCGTCCATTTCTTACCTCGCCGCCAGTTGCATCATGAGATCCAGTTCGTTGAACAACATCCATTCGGTCACGACCTTGCCGTTTATGATCTTGTGTTGGGTGATGCCCCAGATTTGTACTGACTTGCCAGTGGGTTCGCCGTAGATGCCAGCACCCGAGTGCGTGCCCTCGGCACTCCAGCGCTCGGACGTCAGAAACCCTTCGTTTTCATTGCCCATCCAGTAGACCTCGTCGACCTGAAGCTCGAGATCGGGGAATGCCTGTGACAGGGATTGCAGCAGTTCTCGGTACGGCGCCGCGCCTGAAAATGCGCGATCCGTCGGGCCCGCAAACGTGAAATTGCTCGCGTATGCCTCGCCGAGCACACCGTAGTTCCCTCGGTTCCAGAGTTCATCAAATGTTGCGCGTGCAAAGCGATCGATATCGAAGCCGTCGATTGGCTCAGCTATGGATATTGGAATTGCGGGACTGGTCGCCGAACGCAAAGCATTCCAGATCGTTGCGTCGCGTGGCCAGCCGGCAGGTGCATCAGCCGTGAGGCGCGGCACCATCTCCGAAAGGTCATGCCCGAGTTGCTGCAGCATGCTCGAGTTGTTGTACAGCACGTGCTCGAGAAAAATCTCGTTCTCGAGTGCCACGCAGTTAGCGATGACCAGTACGTCAATGAACTTGTTGGTTGCGGGTCCGTACTTGCTGTCGCCATCATTGGTGCCACGAATAATTGTGCGATGCGATGTGTGGTACCCGATTTCATCATCGCCGGCCCAGATGACTTCGTCGGCGATCAGCTTGATATCGGAAAAGGCCCCGGTGGTGTGGTGCGTGTCGTCGATGATCTTCTGGTTGCCGAGTTGCAGGCCGTAATCGTCGTAGACCCTGGAGGTGCCG
>Ga0224502_10000141_pt1 | contig 21410 bp, 17 predicted proteins | sample SF_Oct11_sed_USG_5_FD_169104 | JGI IMG/M metagenome (GOLD analysis project Ga0224502, IMG submission 169104) | Sediment microbial communities from San Francisco Bay, California, United States - SF_Oct11_sed_USGS_13 | ecosystem: Environmental > Aquatic > Marine > Sediment | place: USA... | reverse complement strand
CTCGACCCTCGAGTGACGGGCCGCGTTACCCTGCTGTCACCAACGCCGTTGGGGCCGGACGCGTTGTACGAGGCTTTCCTGTCGATCCTCCAGGTGCACGGCTACGTAGCGGTCGATAGCGGCGATTTGATCAAGATCATCCCGGACGCGACGGCCAGGCAGTTCCCCAGTCGCATGGGAATTGAAGGTGCCGCGGGGCCCGATGACATGGCCACAACCGTCGTCCAGCTGCGCAATGTCGGCGCGACCCAGCTCGTTCCCATCCTGCGGCCATTGATTCCGCAGTACGGTCACCTGGTCGCACATGCCGGCAGCAACATGCTCATCATCTCGGACCGTGCCGCCAACGTTGCGCGCATGGTCAACATTATCCACCGCATTGACCAGGCCAGTGATGAGGACATTGAGGTTGTCTCGCTGCAGCACGCGTCGGCTGCGGAGATCGTGCGCATCATGACGGCGTTGACGCAATCAGGTCGCGGTGACGGCTCGCCCGTTACAACCAGCCTGGTAGCCGACGCACGCACCAACAGCGTGCTGATCGGCGGCGACAAGAATGAGCGTTTACGCTTGCGTACGCTGATCGCGCATCTCGACACACCTCTGGAAGATGGCGGAGACACGCAGGTCCGCTATCTCCGCTACGCTGATGCCGAGGAACTTTCGACCAAGCTGCAACAGCACTTCAGTGGCCAGGTTCAAGCTGCCGCCGCGGGTCAGGCAGGCACCGCTGCGACTGCCGGTGAAATCAGCGTCTGGGCCGATACCCAGACTAACGCGCTCGTCGTTAACGCACCCCCCAAAATGATGCGGTCCCTGATGCAGATCGTCGACAAAATCGACATCCGCAGGGCGCAGGTACTTGTAGAGGCTATTATCGTCGAAGTCATCGCCGATAAGTCGAACGAACTCGGAGTTACCTGGGCTGTCGAGGGTAGTGGTTCCAATACGCCAATCGCAGTAACAAATTTTCCTGGCTCCATGAACGGCGTTGTACAGCTTGGCGCCGCAGCTGGCGGCGGTGGCACAACAGATCCGTCCGGCCTGATTGATGCAGGTATTACGATCGGTGTGGGTCGGTTATCGGACTCCGGTGTCAGCTTTGCGGCCATCCTCAGTGCGCTCGAAGGCAATGCCGATACAAACATCATCTCAACGCCTTCGATTGTAACTACCGATAACGAAGAAGCCACGCTCAATGTCGGTCAGGAGGTCCCGTTCGTTACTGGCTCGTACTCGAATACCGGCAGCGTAGGCGGTGCCGTGAACCCGTTTCAGACCATTCAGCGCGAGCAGATCGGTGTGAAGCTGGCGATCACGCCACAAATCAATGAGGGCAATTCGATGGTTCTTGATATCTCTCAGGAGATCTCGAGTCTTGCCCAATCATCCAGCGAAGCGGTCGACCTGATCACGAATCAGCGCATCGTCGAGACGACGGTTATCGTAGAGGATGGTGAGATTCTCGTGCTCGGTGGCCTGCTTGAAGATGTGCTGCGCGAAAGCAATCAGAGCGTGCCTATACTCGGAAATATCCCGTTGCTGGGCAATCTGTTCCGTTCGCGAAAGACGGAGAAGGTCAAAACCAATCTTATGATCTTTATTCGGCCGACGATTCTGCGTGACACCGCGACTATCGCAACAGAAACTAACCAGAAGTACAACATGATGCGTGACGTCATGAGGGCTAATGAGAGTTCGGATATTGCATTGATGCCGGGCGAGGACAGGTTCAGATTGCCCCCTATCGATGAAGTCCGCAGGAACGAGCCGCAAGAGGGCGAACGCCAGTAAACATGATGGAACCTGAACCTGAAATCGTCCTCGAACCGGCAATCCCTGAGGTACAGGCAGCACGAAAGATGCTGCCGTTCTCGTTTGCCAAGCGCCATGGCGTTTTGATCCAGGAACTCGGGCAAACCGAAGGCAAGGCGGTTTACCGTACCGGCGCCTCCCCGATGAGTATTGCCGAAGCTCGCCGGTTTGCCGGCGTACCGCTGAAAATGTCGCGCGTCTCTGCGGAGGTTTTTGACACGCTGCTGCAAGCATCTTACGGACAGGACAGCACCAAAGCGTCGCAGATGGTTGACGGCCTCGACGAGGAATTTGATCTCACACAGGTAGCGCAGGAATTACAGGAGCCGTCGGACCTGCTTGAAAGCGACGATGACGCTCCGATCATTCGATTCATCAACGCTGTTCTAACGGAAGCCATCAAGGAGAATGCGTCCGATGTACACATCGAGCCTTACGAGAATCGCCTGGGCGTGCGGTTTCGAGTAGACGGCGTGTTGCGCGAAGTCCTGCAAACCCGGCGTGCACTAGCGCCACTTGTCGTGTCCCGCATCAAGGTCATGTCGAAACTCGACATCGCTGAGAAACGTCTGCCGCAGGATGGCCGTATCTCGCTGCGCATCGCGGGCCGCGCTGTCGATGTGCGCGTTTCCACGATGCCCTCCGGGCACGGCGAACGCGTGGTACTTCGCCTGTTGGACAAACAGGCAGGTCGTCTCGATCTGCTGTCGCTGGGCATGGATCCGGTCACAACACAAACCGTCGATGACCTGATTCACAAACCGCACGGCATCATCCTCGTAACCGGCCCGACGGGTTCGGGTAAGACGACGACCCTGTATGCGGCGCTGGAGCGCATCAACGATAACACCCGCAACATCATGACGGTCGAGGACCCGATCGAGTATTTCATTGATGGCATTGGCCAGTCACAGGTCAATACCAAGGTCGAGATGACGTTTGCGCGCGGCCTGCGGGCAATCCTCCGCCAGGACCCCGACGTCGTGATGGTCGGTGAGATTCGCGATCTCGAAACCGCGGAGATTGCAGTACAGGCCAGCCTGACCGGTCACCTCGTACTCTCTACCCTGCATACCAACACGGCCGCCGGTGCGGTGACCCGGCTGCGTGATATGGGCGTCGAACCTTTCCTGCTCTCGTCAAGTCTTCTCGGTGTACTGGCACAGCGTCTTGTGCGCGTTCTTGAAGACGAAACGAAAGTTCCGTACACCGCGCGCGAATACGAATGCAATTTACTCGACGTTGATCCGGCAAATCCACCGACGCTCTATCACCCTGGTGACGTCGCCAGTGGCGGTTTTCAGGGCCGCACCGGAATCTATGAACTGATTTGCGTCGACGATGAGATGCGGGAGATGATTCACGGTGGCGTAAGTGAGCAGGAACTCGCCCGCCACGCGCGCAAGTCGACCCCCAGCATTCGCGCTGACGGTCGTCGCCAGGTTCTGGCGGGCCGTACGACGCTCGAAGAAGTACTGCGCGTCACGCGGGAGGACTAGGTCCTGTGGCCTGCACATACGATTGGATAGGGTCCTGAGCGGTGGGTGCGTTTGAATACGTTGCGATGGATCGAGCGGGCAAGCAGAGCAAAGGCGTGCTCGAAGGTGACACGCCGAAGCACGTGCGCCAGATTCTGCGCGACCGAAACCTTCTTCCGGTCAGCGTCGCCGAAGTGGCCCAGAAGGAAGCGCGTCGGCAAAGCAGTTTTTCATTTCGCCGCGGCATCTCTTCCGGCGAGCTCGCGCTGATTACACGGCAGCTCGCGTCGCTTACGCAATCCGGCCTGCCGCTCGAAGAATCCCTGCTTGCCGTCGCGCAACAGAACGATCAACCGCGAACCAAGAGCATTTTGCTGGGCGTCCGCGCCAAGGTCATGGAAGGCCATGCACTGGCGGACGGATTGAGCGAGTTCCCCCAGGCATTTCCCGAACTTTATCGCGCAACTGTTGCAGCTGGCGAACAGTCGGGGCATCTCGACGTGGTGCTCGAACGCCTGGCCGACTACACAGAGGCTCGCCAGGAACTCCGTCAACGCGTCACCAACGCCATGGTGTACCCGATTGCACTGGTCGTCATGGCTGTCGGCATTATCAGCTTCATGCTCGCGACTGTCGTGCCGAAGATCGTCAACGTCTTTGAGAACACGTCAGCTGAGCTGCCAGGCTTGACGACGGGCCTCATCGCGACCAGCGACTTCCTGCGTGACTATTGGCCCCTGCTGATTGTCGGCATCGCCGCCTTCTCCTGGCTGGCGTGGTGGATTCTGCAAAAGGAGGGTCCGCGACGCCGCTACCACAGCATGCTCCTCGGCATGCCGATCGTTGGCCGGCTGACTCGTGGCGTTAATACCGCCCGTTTCACACGCACGCTCAGCATACTCGCCGGCAGTGGTGTGCCGATACTCGAGGCGTTGAAAATTTCTGCGGAAGTTATCGAGAATTTGCCTATGCGCGATGCCGTTTCCGAGGCTACGGTGCGCGTGCGGGAAGGTGCCTCGATCAGTAAATCATTGGCCGCGAGCAAGCTGTTTCCGCCAATGATGATCCACCTTGTCTCCAGTGGCGAAGCTGGTGGACGTCTTGAGGAAATGCTTGCCCGATCTGCGGCAGGCCAGGAAAGGGAGGTTGACGGACTCATCGCCGCCCTGCTCGGCATCCTGCAGCCCCTGCTGATCGTTCTCATGGGTGCGATTGTCCTGACAATTGTGCTTGCAATTTTGCTCCCAATCTTCGAAATTAATAACCTGATTCGGTAAGAACTCCACCTAATCGGTTTGTTGTGAGGCTCAGGCAATGATCGGTGACAAAGGCGACAAAGACGATCTGGATCTCGACGATCTGGACGAAGACCTGGATGACGATCTGGATGACGATCTGGATGACGATCTCGACGACGATGAGTCGTCCGACGACATGCCCGATATTGGCGGCGATACTATTATTGATGTCTCGGCCGAGCTTGAATCGCTCGTAGCGAAGTTTGAGAAAACAGATCCGGATGAAGTAGCGCACAGGCGCGAAATTCGTCGCCGCCTCGAAGAAATCGCCGAACGTCGCAGCCTGGATCTCGATAATACGTTCAACTTCGATCTCGACGACGATATGTAAGCGTATTCAGCGAAAGTCACGTGAGTGCACGCTGAGATCGCCAAGCAAATCCGAATGATCGAATAGCTGCCGGGCAATCACGTGTATTACCTGTCCTTCTATCTGTAATTCACCGGCGACGCCGAGCAATCGCGCATTTAGCAACGCGGCTCGATACTGCTCTGCCACCTGCTTCCACAAGACAAGATTAACCTGCCCGCTCTCGTCTTCAAGCGTCACAAAAATGACACCGCTGGCCGTGCCGGGACGCTGCTTGGTAATCACAAGTCCGGCGACGTTAACGGCGTGGCCATCGCCAAGCGCCGGTAGTTGTTCGGCGCGGATATAACGGTAACGATCCAGATGCCGCCGCAACAGGCATAGTGGGTGCCGTTCCAGCGTCAGCCCGGTGTTGCGGTAGTCGGCAACGATATTCTGTCCCTCGGTGGGTTTGCGCAACAGCGGCACGGCCTCATACCGCTCCATGCTGGGAAACAACGGCGTGGGCTTTTCAGCGCCCGCTACATCCCAGCGTGCACGGTGCCGGTCCCCCGAGAGTGACCGCAAAGCGCCCGAGGATGCCAGCACGCCGAGTTCACGCCTGTCCAGGCCGACACGCTCGAGTAAAGCCTGTACGTGCCTGTAGTCGCCCCCCATGCGCTCAGAGACGATACGCTCCCCGGCCTCTTTGGGGAGGCCTTTAACCATCCTCAAGCCCAGCCGCAATGCCGCAGCACCCGTATCATCTGCCTCGAGTGAACAGTCCCAGTCACTACGATTGATATCGACTGGCCGTACCGCTACACCGTGGCGCTGCGTGTCCTGTACCAGCTGTGACGCCGAGTAGAACCCCATAGGCTGGCTATTCAAGAGTGCGCAGGTAAATGCCGCCGGCTCATGGCATTTGAGCCACGACGAGACATACACAAGTAACGCGAAACTCGCTGAGTGCGACTCGGGAAAGCCATACTCGCCAAAGCCCAGGATCTGTTGAAAAATCTGCCGTGCAAACTCCTCCTCATAACCGCGTTCGCGCATGCCATTGACCAGCTTATCCTCGAATGGCCCGAGACCGCCGCGGCGTTTCCACGCGGCCATGGCACGACGCAGGTGATCGGCTTCACCTGGCGTAAAGCCGGCAGCAACAACTGCCAGCTGCATAACCTGTTCCTGGAAAATCGGTACGCCCAGCGTGCGCTGCAACACACCCTTGACCTCATCGCTCGGATAGTCGACGGCTTCCTCGCCATTCCGGCGCCTCAGGTAGGGATGCACCATGTCACCCTGGATCGGGCCCGGGCGTATGATTGCCACCTCGATTACAAGATCGTAATAACAACGTGGCCGAAGCCGCGGCAACATCGCCATCTGTGCACGCGACTCGATCTGGAATACCCCCACCGTGTCGCCATCACAAATCATGTCGTAGACCTGTGGATCCTCGGCTGGAACATTGGCCAACGTGTACTCGCAGCCATCAAACTTGCGGATCAGATCGAAGCTCCTGCGTATCGCGGTCAGCATGCCAAGACCGAGTACGTCGACTTTCAGCAAACCCAGTTCTTCGAGGTCGTTCTTCTCCCATTGAATGACCGTGCGATCCGGCATCGTTGCGTTCTCGACAGGTACAAGCTCGTACAACGGCGCATTCGAAATTACGAAGCCACCGACATGCTGCGACAGGTGCCGTGGAAATCCGATCAACTCCCGCACCAGGTACAAGAGTCTTTTAATAACCGAACTATCAGGCGAAAGGCCCGCTTCGAGGATGCGACTGTCATCGACCTTGTGCCCATCCCACCATTGCATCGAGCGTGACAGGCGCCCGACCTGCAGGTCACTCAGGCCCAGCACCTTGCCAATATCACGCAACGCACTGCGCGGACGATAGGTAATGACGGTTGCTGCCAGCGCAGCACGTTCACGCCCATACTTCTGGTAGATGTACTGGATGACCTCTTCACGGCGTTCATGCTCGAAATCAACATCGATGTCCGGTGGCTCGTTTCGCTCCCTGGAGATAAACCGTTCGACGAGCATCTCCATGCGACCCGGGTCAACTTCCGTGATGCCCAGGCAAAAACAAACGGCTGAGTTTGCCGCCGAACCGCGCCCCTGGCACAAAATATCCTGCGAACGCGCAAAGCTGACAATGTCGTAGACGGTCAGGAAATAAGGCTCGTATTCAAGGTCTGCAATCAACGCGAGCTCATGCTCGACAATCCGTATTACTTTCTCCGGGACACCCTTTGGCCAGCGTCGCTGCATGCCCTCTTCGGTCAACTTGCGCAAGTAAGTTGCAGATGTCTCGTTTTCGGGAACGATTTCGTTCGGATATGTGTAACAAAGTTCATCGAGTGAGAAGTCAATCGCATCGGCAATACGCACGGTCTCTTCAAGCAAATCCGCCGGGTAGATGTGCTGCAACACGTCCAATGGACGCAGATGCCGTTCGCCATTCGGATACAGTGCAAAGCCGGCGTTATCGATAGTCGTGCCATGACGTATAGCGGTAACCGCGTCCTGCAGGATGCGTCGTGCCCGGCAATGCATATGCACATCACCTGCGGCCACGAGCGGTAAATCGAGACGACGTCCCTCCTCACGTAACTTCGCGAGTTGTTCACGTTGTCGTCCATCCGCCAGTAACTCGACGGCAATCCAGAGGCGATCGCGAAATGTCTCGCGTATCCAGTGATCCTCCACATCGAGCGTAAAGTCCTGATCGGGAACCCAGAGCACCAGGCAGTCAGGAAGACCCTCCTCAAAATCCGAGCGTGCCAGTTCGTAAAGCCCTTTCTCGGCTGCACGGCGTGCATTTGTGATCAGGCGGCATAGCGCAGCATATCCCCTGCGGTTCTGCGCAAGCACGACGAGTTTTCGGCCGCTGTACAAACGCAGTTCCGAACCGATAATCAGTTTCCTGAGCCCGAACTCCTTCGCTGCAGCATGCGCACGCACGATACCGGACATCGAACACTCATCCGTAATCGCGAGCGCGTCATAGCCGAGCTGTACCGCCGTTTCGACTAACTCCTCGGGATGGGACGCGCCGCGCAGGAACGTAAAATTACTGAGCGCGTGTAACTCGGCGTAGCAACCCGACATGGCTGCTACCCGAAATAACCATGCAGGTACCAGGATGATGCACGGTTGCGGTTTCGAAACACCCACAAGTGCCTGCCGTCCGCGTTGATAGCCGTGTAGTAATCACGAGAAATACCATCCTCATCCCACCAGCCGGTCTCGAGGCGTTCCGGTCCATTGATGAGTCGTAATCGACACCCCTGGTGCACGGGGTAGCCACTATCTGACGGTAACAAGGCGGGCTCCGGCAACATCCATAGCGGCCGCTGCACATACTGTGCCGGCGTATCCAGGCTCGTGCCTGACCAGTCAGCCAGCAGGCTCTGTGATCGCCAGGCATAGTGTGGCCGGTGCTCGGCCACCATGGAGGTTGCCTGTACTGACTGAGCACCAATGCGTGCGATGAGACGTTCAGCGAGCTGCGTGATCGAAAAACGCCGTTGTTGCGCCGCTGGTTTTCCATGAAAGTTCAGGCTATCCGTTTTCGCCTGCAGGGGCTGTGCGATACCGCTGCGCAAACGCACCGCAATGACAGCTTCGGGCAATATCAGCTGCTCAAAACGAATACCCAGTAATTCAAGCCAGCGTTCAGCTGAGCGTTCCGCCCGCGCACAACCCAGGCGCAGTTCAGTCGCGGGTGCTTTGAGGTGAAAAAAACTGAAACACACACGTTGCGTACCAAGCTGCCGTGCAAGCAAAAACTGCTCATGCGACAACAGCAGCTCACGACAGATATTGAGCAACAACTCGCGATTGCTTTGCTCTTCGGTCATCTCGTAATCAGCACAAAACCGTTCCGGCGCACGCCAGGAATCACGCGGATCCGGCAAATGACCCAGTGCACGATCGAGTGCCAGCAGATACTCGGTGCCGAAACGGCGCGTAAACCCTTCCCGCGGCAGGCGCAGGCAGTCACCCACCGTCGTTACACCCATGCCCGCCAGTGCCTCGCATAAACCCGCTGGCCAGTGCAGGCAGGCAAGCGGCAATCTGCGCAACGCCGGCGCAAGATTCGCTTCATCACGTATGCAGGCACGGCGCCCGGAGCGGGCCAGCCAGGTTGCTGCCAGCGGTGTTGGTGCTATCGAGAGTGATGCTGTAAACCCGAGTTCCCTCACCCCCCTGGCAATCTTCTTCCGCAGTTCCTGCAAACCACCGAACAGGCGCAGGCTGCCTGCAATCTCGAGCAGCAGCACATCACGATCCGCGATACAAACAAACGATGAAAAGCGCTCCAGCCAGGTGGCCAGTCCTTCGAGTGCCTGCTGTTCCCCGAGCAGGCTGCGCTCCTCGAGTAGCAGCGTTGGCAACAACGCAAGAGCGGCGTTTGCGGCCTGTCCCGACATGACGCCGGCAGCAGTCGCCTCGGCATCCGCCAACAGGATACGGTGGATACCATGTTGCTCTTCGACGATGGCTGTCGCTGCCTCAGACGAGCGATTCGCTTCCAGCGGCAGATGCGGCAGCCAGATGCAAAACCAGAGCCGTTCCACAGGAGTGGCTGCAGGCGCGCGCCTGTAGGAGCGCTGCTCCCCCGCACGCGCAGAGGGTTCAGCCTGTGGGAATGGCAAGTCCTGCTGTACAGCAGGGGGAGTCGGGGCAGCGCCCCGTACCAGGACGGGTGGTTTACAGGCCCGTGATTTCATTACAGTAGCTTGTTGATAACAGTCGGGTGGCCACCACGACTCTTGAGAATATGTACACGCGTACCCTGCGCACTCGAATGCAGTTCGAGGCGTAACGCAGCAGCCGACGGTTCATGGCGTGCAGCCAGCGGGCGAAATGCGATAGCCCAGCTGTGGCCTTTTTCAGCCGCAAGTTGCAAACGCCGACTGCCCTGATCATCGAGCATTTCCGGCCATAGTAGTACCGCTGCGCAAGTACCCGATGACAAAGCCTGCTCAGCCGACCAGAGAATTTCGCCGGCATTTTTGGGACGTACGATCAGCATGCGTGACAAGTCAATACCGCGTTGCTGCAATGCGGGTGGATACGGTTGAAACGGTGGTGCTACCCAGGCGATCCAGCCAGGTTCTGAAAAGTCCTGTTGGGGTGGTGTTTCTCTACTGAGCACCGACAACGCCGGCATCAGCAGGCGCAATTCGCCGATACCGTATTGCGTGGTCAGGATTTCTGTCAGTGATGCGGATGGCCAGCCACCCCCGGGCAGGTGCCTGTCGAGTTCCGGATAACCGCTCGCCAGCCCTGCCTTCTGCCCCGCCTGGTCACGCCCGCGCCAGACACGCGGGTTTTCCAATAATTTGTCGAGCGATGATGACAATGCTCAATGCAACGGCAGGCCGTCACGAATCACGCCGACAACGACGCCTTCGATAACCAGTGCCTGTACCCTGAGGTCGACTTCGATCGGCTCAAACTCATCGTTTTCGGGCAACAACGACACCAGTGTCCCATTCTGTCGATAACGCTTGACCGTAACCTCGTCATCGAGGCGTGCAACGATGATCTGCCGGCTGCGCACTTCGGGCGTGCGGTGAACTGCAACAAGATCGCCATCGAGAATGCCCGCATTTTTCATGCTCATGCCATGTACACGCAGCAAGTAATGCGGTTTCGGGCTGAATAATTGCGGATCTATCTTGTAATGCGCCTCGATATGCTCCTGGGCGAGAATCGGGCTACCTGCCGCAACACGGCCAACCAGCGGCAACCCCATCTGGTCTCGTAGCGAATCCTTGAGTTGAATCCCGCGCGAGGCGCCCGGCAGAAGTTCGAGTACGCCCATGCGTTGCAGGGCGCGGAGATGCTCCTCAGCCGCATTAGCTGACTTAAAGCCAAGCTGGCGGGCTATTTCAGCACGTGTTGGCGGCATGCCGGTTTCAGCAATAAACTCTTGAATCATCTCGAGAATTTGCTTTTGTCTGGGGGTTAATTCGCGCATTTCAGCAGTTCCTGTATGGATTCACAGTATCTGGGATTATATACAGTACTCGCCTCAGTGCAATAGTGAAATGACACGCGTCTGTGAGAGTGCATTCACAGGAGCGCCGGCAGCCGCCAGCGCACCATCGAGTCCCGGTTGCTGACATGCCTTTTCGCAGCCTCTGGCTCGCCGGACACCGTTCCTGCAATCATCGATTTGTCGCTATCTACAGACAAAAGACAATAAAAACAGGAGTTTTCGTTGCAGCGCCGAGCTGTTTGGGAAATAATGCGCCTGCAGTTTTACCCAACAAAGGAACCTTCCAAAATGAAAAAGACCGCACTCAGAGCAAGTGCTCTTGCACTATTCGTCGCAATGGCCGCTGGCTGCGCCACCACGGGGCTGGATGACGTTAAAGCTACGGCTGATCGTGCCGCTGCAGACGCTGCTGCTGCCGCATCTGCCGCTGAAGCTGCTCGCGCAGCTGCTGATCGCGCCGCCCAGGCTGCCTCTTCGGCACAGAGCACCGCTGACCAGGCACTCGCCGCCGCTACCGCATCGCAGGCATGCTGCGAAGCCAACAAAGAAAGTATGGAGCGCATGTTCCAGAAATCGATGTCCAAGTAAAAAGGACAGACATTTAGTAGCTTTAAGACTACAAACGCTTTATTTAAACGCCGCGCTTGTCGCGGCGTTTTTTATGGCTACACCAACGACTTCCGGAATACCGTCTGAACGACCCACGAGTTTTTCAATAAGATCCCAGTCGAGCTGGCCCGCGCGTTCGGTTGTCGCCACGACAAACTGCTCGGTCACATACGTCAGCGGGTCCTTACTATTCGGATCCGGGGCTGGCAATTCGATGTCGGCATCGAGCTGTTCGATTTGCTCAAGCGACTCCTCCACCAGCGGCTGCGGTGCTTCGAGCAGCGGATGTATTTCGGCGACAAGCTCTTCACCATCCCAACCGATTTTTACCGGCACGTTGATGATGCGCACAGGTGTATTTACCTTGATGTGATCGAACAGGAACTCGATATCCTCAGGAAACATGCGCACACAGCCATGTGACACACGCATGCCCACACCAGCCGGACGATTGGTGCCATGAATCAGGTACCCGGGAAGACCAAGGCGCAGTGCGCGTGTGCCCAGGGGATTCTGGGGGCCGGCCGGCACGATACGCGGCAACGGGTCGCCATCCGCCGCGTGCTCGTCGCGCACGGATTGCGGCGGATACCACGCCGGATTCTTCGCCATCGCAACGATCTTCGTCAGACCGAGCGGCGTTTCCCAATCCATGCGCCCAATACTCATCGGGTAGGTGTACACGTACGCCGGCTTGCCCACTGCGGGCTGCGGAAAGTAGTACATGCGAAATTCCGCCAGGTTAAGCACAAGCCCTTTGCGCGGCCCGGGCGGAAGAATGAAACGACTGGGCAGGATGATTTCCGTGCCCTCACCCGGCACCCAGACGTTGACACCGGGATTGGCCCGGACGAGATCGTAGTAGCCAAGGCCATGGCGGCGCGCGATATCAACGAGCGTATCCTCATAACGCGCCGTGATCGTTGAAACCGTACCGATGACGTCGTGTCCCTCGGGCGGCAGCTCGAATACTTCCGCATAAACCGGTGCCGTGGCCGCAATGGATGCGACCAGAGTAAAAAACAGTTTGCGCATTACTGACCTTTTTCGTCCGCTTCTATGACTTCGGTTTCGCACTCGGCCGCGGCCAGCCATTCCTGCATGGCCTTACTTTCGAGCAATCGGTGCGGATAGTACCCGGCTGACACGGGCAAGTTAATACCATACGTCCTGAGACGCACGACCACCGGGGCATACATGGCATCCGCCACCGAGAAAGTACCAAACAGCCAGCCACCCCGATCGCCATAGTGCTTGTGACATTCCGACCAGATCGCAATGATCCGGTCGATGTCCTCTCCGAGTTCGTCAGGAATCTCAATCAGGCGTCCCATCGCACGGCAATTCATCGGCATGCAATCGCGAAGATACGGAAAACCCGAGTGCATTTCAGCCGATATCGCGCGTGCATGCGCACGCTCATCAGCGTCTTCGGGCCAGAGTTTTTTCTCCGGCCAGCGTTCTGCAACTGTCTCGGCAATCGCCAGCGAATCCCAGACGGTAGTATCACCGAGTTGCAGAATCGGTACGCGCCCGGCCTCGGAAAACGCCGTGATTTCCTTCTTTGTCGTCGGTGTGTCGAGCAGGATGAGGTGCTCGTCAAACTCGATACCGGCTTCTTTCATCAGAAGCCACGGCCGTAACGACCAGGAAGAATAGTTCTTGTTGCCAATGATGAGTTTCGGTTTCATATCCAGGACCAGCTTGCCTTGAGGCTATAGTAAACCATCGCGCGTTGACCAACATAGGGACTTGCCGTTAGCCTGTTGGCATGGCCATGACAATTTCCTTTGAACTGACCGACCGCGACCTGCAGTTCTTTCGCAAAGCACTCAAGCAATCGCGCGATGCTGTCAGGGACGCGGAGGATATTGAAATCATCGATGCGATCCGCGACGTCCTCGAGGAAATTCGACAGGCCGAGCCGTTACCGGACTTTGTTGGCAAGCGCATCCCCGAACTGGAGTCGCTGCTCAGCATGCTGACCGATGATGAATGGCAGCTTCCCGATGAAGACCGGGAAAGATTGCTGGCGACGTTCGTCTATTTTGCGGATCCGGAGGATATTCTTCCCGATGATATTCCCGTCATTGGCTATCTTGACGACGTGATCATTATTGAGCTCGTCGCGCGCGAACTGTTCCACGTTCGCGTAGCCTACGATGACTTCTGCCGCTTCCGCGAGGATTTCGAGAAGAACACTGACTCCGGCATTGACCCTGTTATCCGCCGCGATCGCCTGGACCGGCGGCGCCAGCAGTTGCACCAGCGCATGCGCCGGCGATCGGCACACCAAAAGAAGAGTAGCCTCTGGTAAAGATAAACCGACCGTTTATCTACAGGCGCATCAGCACAGAACCCCACGTAAAGCCGCCACCAAAGGCCTCCATGAGAACCAGCTGGCCTTTCTTGATTCGGCCATCTCGAATGCCCACATCGAGCGCCATCGGCACCGACGCCGCGGACGTGTTGCCGTGGTCCTGAACAGTGAGAATCACTTTTTCCGTTGGCATGTTCAGGCGTTTCGCCATTGCCTGAATAATGCGAATGTTCGCCTGGTGCGGTACCAGCCAATCGAGCTCTTCCTTGGTCACACCGGCTTTGTCGAGCGCTTCCTGGGCAATGGCGCCCAGCGTCTTTACTGCGACTTTGAACACTTCGTTGCCTTGCATGATGATATTGGCCTCATCCGTGCCTGCCTTCGCGAGATCGGTGGACTGACCAACGGGGTAATACAGCAGTTCCTTGTACTGCCCGTCGGCACCCAGCGCAGTGGAGATAATTCCCGGTTCGTCTGACGGGACGACGATCGCCGCCCCGGCACCATCGCCAAACAGCACACAGGTATTGCGGTCAGTCCAGTCGACGAGCTTGGTAATGCATTCCGCACCCATGACGAGCGCGCACTTTGTATCGCCGGTCTTGATGAATTTGTCCGCGGTAGTCAGCGCGTAGATAAACCCTGTACAAGCCGCCTCGAGACTGAAAGCGGTGCAGGCAGGAATACCGAGCCGATGCTGAATGATCGTCGAGATGTTCGGAAATATCAGGTCCGGCGTCGTCGTGCCGGTGATAACGAGATCGATATCCTCGACGTTGACACCCGCCGCCTCGATCGCTTTTTTTGCCGCCTCGACACACATATCCGATGTCGTCTGATCGGGCTCGACAACATGGCGCCGTTCAACACCCGTGCGGGTCTTGATCCACTCATCCGTAGTATCGACGATCTTCTCGAGATCGAAATTGGTCATCACCCTTTCCGGCAGGTAACGCCCGGTACCAACGATGCGTGAATAGGTCATGCCATTTCCTTCTGTAACAGAGTGCCGATCTGTTGCGGTAACTGGTTGCGCACTTCGACAATCGCCGTATCGATAGCATGCTGGAATGCGTAAGCGTCTGCGCTGCCATGACTTTTTATCACAATACCGTTCAGACCCGCGAGCGTTGCACCATTGTAGTTACGCGAATCCATCTCCACTGCGAGGCTCGTCAGGACGTTGCGCGCCAGCAGCGCCTGCAACCGGGTGAACCAGTTACGCGTGAATGCGCGCTTCAGGTAATGCTTGCAGAGAACCACCGTTCCTTCCATGGTCTTGAGCGATACGTTGCCCGTAAAACCGTCCGCGACCACAACGTCTGCCTTCCCCGACAGGATATCGCTGCCTTCGACAAAACCCACGTAGTTCAAAGTACTCTTGCTGAGCAGTGCGGCGGCATCCTTGATGGTGTCGTGCCCTTTCGTGTCTTCGGCGCCGATATTCAGCAGCGCCACTCGCGGGCTTTCCATACGCATGATATCTGCGGCCACGATCGAGCCCATTACTGCGTACTGGAAAAGGTGATCGGCGGTCGCCTGCGTATTTGCGCCCAGATCGAGCATATGCACAGAGCCACCGATCGATGGCAACTCAGCGATGATCGCGGGACGATCGATGCCAGGCAGCATCTTGAGTACGAACTTGGCTGTCGCCATCAGCGCGCCGGTATTGCCCGCGCTTACGCAAGCATGTGCCGCGCCCTCCTTGACGAGATTGATCGCGACTCGCATCGATGAGTCTTTCTTCTTGCGAATGGATTCAGCCGGCGGCTCCGACATCGCGACAACTTCGCTCGCGTGTTGAATTCGCAATCGCGGATGGTCGCCGACGATCCTGGCGACGAGATGCGTCAGCTCTTCTTGATCGCCTACCAGGATCAGTTCGAGATTCTGATATTTGCCGAGCGTAGCCGCAGCCGCGCGCACGACAACCTCGGCGCCGAGGTCACCGCTCATCGCATCCAGAGATAGGGTCGAGTGTGAGCTCACCAGTCGATTGGCCGGATGAAACCCGGCCGATCAGGGATGAGGTTACTCGTCGTCTTCGACTGACTCAGGCTGCGCAACAACCTGGACGCCACGGTAAAAACCGTCCGGCGTCACACGGTGACGCATGTGTGTTTCGCCCGACGTAGGGTCAACCGACAACGCCGGGTTCTTGAGCTTGTCGTGCGAACGACGAGCACCGCGCGTTGCAGGGGTCCTGCGACTTTTTTGAACTGCCATAATCTTCTCCAATCACCCGGCGGATCAGGCCGAGCCTTCGTTATCCTTTGCCATTTGATCGCGCAATGCGGCAAACGGTGTGGTCATCTTCTCGGCGCCCTTCTCCGGTTTCGGAGACAGTGCCTTGCACGCAACTGATTCCACGTGCATCGCCGAAAAGGGCATTGCCATAATCAGCATTTCTTCAACAATATCCTGCGGCCGGAGTAGTTTCTCTTCCAGCTCCCAGACTTCATACTCGTCGTAGCCATCGGCTTCCTGATCAAGCCTGAGCAAGAGTAAGTCAGCTTCCGCCTCAAGGGGCAACTTAAACGCCTCGAGGCATCGCTGGCAAACCGCATCAACGGTCACCGTGACACGACATTTGACCCTCGGCAGCAGCTGCTGCGCATCGGCAAAGCCAAACTCCAGTGTCCCCGCAACGTCCGAGTCGCGCCATCCCGCGGGCATCTTATCAGCTTCGAGCGCAGCGAGGTCCGCTCCGACAATTGCCGACAACTGCTCAAAATCGCTCATTTTCTTAGCGATTTCAATAACTTGAGCTCCCGCCGCCCATTCGGCCGCGGAGCGGCATTCACGCAGCGGATCACCCATGGCGCGCGCATGATAAGGACCATGGGACCACAAGTCAAAGCTTCCCGGGCATAAATTTCTGTGCTTTACCCCAAACCGGTTAAACTTATTGGTTACTTTCTTAAGGTTCTGATTTGTTTATGCAAAATCCATCCGCACCGACGATCTTCCTGGCGTCATCGTCACGGTATCGCCGCGAACTTCTGAATCGCTTCCTCGACAACTACGAAGTCGTCGATCCGGAAGTGGATGAGCGCAATGATCTCGGCCTGCCTCCCGCGGAGCTCGCGCAGCACCTTGCGCGCAAAAAGGCCGAGGCGATTGCCGCCAACGCGCGAAAATCACTGATCATCGGCGCGGACCAGTTGGCAGTCCTTGAGGACCGGGTACTCGGCAAACCGGGAGAACATGCACGGGCCATCGAACAGCTACTCGCGTCGTCAGGCAAGACCATGACGTTTCTGACCGCTGTCTGCATCCTCGACCCTGTCGGGCGGGCCCGTTACGAACACACTGACAAAACCATCGTGCGTTTCAGGGAGTTCGATCGGCGCCTGGCCGAAGCCTACCTGAAGCATGACGAACCCTATGACTGTGCCGGCAGCTTCAAACTTGAAGGTGCCGGATTCGTGTTGTTCGAGTCAGTAGAGACCGACGATCCAACCGGCCTGATTGGCCTGCCGATGATCTGGGTCGCGGATCGGCTCCTGCAGCTGGGGTACCTGCTCCCCTAATAAACGGGGTGTCAGTCAACTTATTTACAGTGATTTCTTGCGCCGTTGAGCCTCGATGACGCCGACAGTCAGAAACCGCTCGAGGTCGTCGGCGAGCGGCGCAGTGAAATGCAGTTCATTACCGCTGTCATCTGCAAACGCAATTGACTGTGCATGCAGGAACAGTCGTTTCAGCCCCAACTGCTTCGCCGCCTTATTTGCTTCCTCGTCACCGTAGCGATCATCACCGGCGATCGGGTGGCCCGCATGATACAGATGCACACGAATCTGGTGTGTTCGCCCTGTCGCGGGCGCACATTGCAGCAGGCTGTAGATGCCGTAGGTCCGTGACAGGCTGACGCGTGTCCGCGCCTCTTTGCCCTTGTCACTGACGATAACGTGGCGCTCACCGCCCTTGCGATTTTGCACGAGCAGCGGCACATCGATCAGCTGCTCGCCGTACTGCCAGTCTCCCACGACGAGCGCGAGGTAGTTCTTCTCCACCTTTCCTTCGCGGAACCGCTCGTGAAGTTCCCGCAGCGCACTGCGGCGCTTCGCCATGACAAGGCAGCCCGATGTCTCGCGATCGATCCTGTGCACGAGCGCCAGGTCATTGAGATCGGGCCGCGCATGTCGCAGCAACTCAATGACCCCATGGCTGATGCCGCTGCCTCCATGCACTGCCGCTCCGGTCGGCTTGTCGATGACGAGAAGCCTCTTGTCCTCGTAAATGACCCGGTCGAGCATTTCGGCGGCCAGCCTTTCGGGTGGTGCCGGTGTGCCTGTACTCACCCGTGCCGGCGGCACACGAACCTCGTCACCTTCCTGCAACTTGTACTCGGCCCGCACTCGTCCGCCATTGACCCGAACCTCGCCGCGCCTCAGCAGACGGTAGACACGCCCCTTTGGTACGCCAGGCAGTTCGTTGCGCAGGAAGTTATCGATCCTCTGCCCGGCCCTTTCCGAACTGACGCGTACTTTGCGGACTCCGGTGACCCTGGAATTGGTGTCTTTGGAGGAGTTTTCTTGCATGATCAGTTGCTTATGCGACGAGGAGGTGTGCTATATTACCGCCCAGAGTCGTTCACGCATACCTGCGTAGCTACTCCTTACGACTAAATTTATGGTCCCGCGAGCCTGCGAGACCTGGTTTCAGATGGCAGCAAGCACGGAATCCGGCCTGCGCCACAGCGGCAAAGCTGCAGGGAAATCATGCTGATTTTTTTACTGGTACTGACCAATCTGGGTCAGGCCCACACAGAGATAACGAGATTCGTAAACGGCGCAATCCTGCGTTGGACTCCTGTGTGTGACGTCCCCTGCGCCCGCTCGGCGCCCTGCCCCGTAATGCTGTCCTCACCTAGACAAGTAGGACAACATGAAAAGAATGCTAATCAACGCGACTCAGCAAGAAGAGTTGCGCATGGCGATGGTCGACGGCCAGCGCTTGTACGACCTGAATATCGAAGCATCGGCTAGCGAACGCAAAAAAGCCAATATCTACAAAGGAAAAATAACGCGCATCGAGCCCAGCCTCGAGGCCGCGTTTGTCGATTACGGTGCTGATCGTCACGGCTTCCTGCCGCTGAAAGAAATTTCCAGCGAGTACTTCGTCAAGGACGCCAACGGCGGCGGCAAGCCCAACATCAAGGAAGTGCTCCGCGAAGGCCAGGACATCGTTGTCCAGGTGGACAAGGAAGAACGTGGCAACAAGGGCGCGGCCCTGACGACCTTTGTCAGCCTCGCCGGCCGCTTTATCGTTCTCAAGCCCAACAAGGCCCGCTCAGGCGGCGTTTCGCGACGAATTACCGGCCAGGACCGGGACGCCGCAAGAAAATCCCTTAACGAAATCATCGTTCCGGATGGCATGAGTGTCATCCTGCGTACCGCCGGCATCGATCGAAGCGCAGAAGAACTGGCCTGGGACCTCGAGAACCTGTTGACCGTCTGGACGGCGATTCTCAATGTCGTTCTCGAACGCCCGTCACCGTTTCTGATTTACCGCGAGAGCGATTCGGTCGTCCGTGCGCTGCGCGATTACCTGACCAATGAGATCGGCGAGATCCTGATCGACGACGAGGCGACCTACAAGGACGCGTACGAGCATGTCGAGCAGACAATGCCGCACAATCTCAAGAAGCTGAAACATTACGTCGATCCCGTCCCGCTGTTCACTCGATTCCAGATCGAGTCGCAGATCGAGTCGGCTTTTGCTCACAACGTAAACCTGCCGTCGGGTGGCAGCATTGTCATCGATCACACCGAAGCGCTCGTATCGATCGACATCAACTCTGCCCGCGCAACCAAGGGCGGAGACATCGAAGCCACTGCTCTGAACACCAACCTCGAAGCCGCCGACGAGATCGCTCGCCAGCTGCGTATTCGCGACCTTGGTGGCCTGATAGTCATTGACTTCATCGACATGGGCCCATCGAAACATCAACGCGATGTGGAAAACCGGCTCCGCGACGCCGTCCGCCAGGACCGTGCCCGCGTGCAGATCGGCAAAATCAGTCGCTTCGGGCTGCTCGAGATGTCACGACAGCGCCTGCGCCCGTCAATCGGAGAGTCTGCACATATAACCTGCCCACGCTGTTCGGGCTTCGGCACTATTCGAAGCGTCGAGTCACTCGCACTCGCAATCCTGCGAATCGTTGGCGAAGAGGCACGCAAAGAGCGTACGGCGAAAGTCATCGCGCAGCTACCGGTCGAAGTATCGACCTATCTGCTTAACGAGAAGCGCGACTGGGTACAGAGCCTCGAGGACCGCAACGACACGCAGGTCGTACTGGTCGCAAATCCCTTGCTCGAAACGCCGCACTATGAAGTGCGTCGCGTACGCGATGATCAGACAGAGCTGCCCGAGAATACGGGTGTAAGTTATTCGCTGGCAGACATCTCCGCCGAACCGGAAGCACCACAAGCAATCCTCGAGCGCAAGTCAATCGAAACGCCTGTTGTAGGCACATTGAAGCCGAGCAAACCGGCGCCGAAGCGCCAAGAAGCCAAACCCGAAATCAGCAAGAAGAGCAAGGGCCTCATCGCGTCGATTATGTCCCTCTTTTCGGGCGGTGGCGAAGAAGAAGAAACATCGCCCCGTCGAACGAAAGGCGGTCAACAGACGCGCAGCCGCCGTTCGCAGCCGTCAAAACGCGGCGGTGAATCGCAAAGAAAGACAACACAGAAGAAGACATCGAAAAAAGCGCAGTCGAAAAAGACCAGCAAGAAAACCAGTTCGCGCCGGAAACCCGCGCAGAAGGACGGGCCTCAGAAGCAGCAGGAAGGCCAGCCACAACAGGACCAGGACGAAGGTTCAAAAAACGAGCCGAAACGCGCGTCACGAAGCCGCCGCAGCCGTGGTGGACGCCGTCGCCGTCGTGGTGCCGCCGACACAGCGGAGCAAGCGACGGACACGCAACAGCAGACGACGGATGCACCTGCGAAGGACACACCGAAGCCTGAGCCGCAGAAAGAAGGAACGCCAAAGGCTGAGGCAAAGCCTGCTCGGAAGCCTCGACCGAAGAAGCAATCCGCCCCCAACGCCGAATCGGGTCCGCCGCGTGCGCGCACCGATGCTGAGCGTGAAGCGGACTCCTCAAAAAACGCGGACACGGCTTCGCACGAGACCCCGGTTGCCGACAAGGCGGAACAGCCCAAAGCTGAAGACAAGCCGAAGCGAAAGCGCACCCGGAAACCGGCTACTGACAGGACGTCGGAGAGTAAGCCGGACAGTGAGCCGAAAACCAAGTCGGAGAGTAAGCCGGACAGTGAGCCGAAAACCAAGTCGGAGAGTAAGCCGGCTCCTGAGAAGAAATCCGAATCAAAGCCCAAGCCGAAACTCTTGCCGTGGGAGCCGCAGTCCTTGCCCGTCGCAGCGAAGCCGGCTGAGAAACCGGCAGCACCAAAGCCAGTCGAAAAACCATCCGAAGCAAAACCGAAAGCTGCTGAGTCGGGCGCTCCTAAGCCGGACCCGATGCCGGAACCAAAGACTGAGTCGAAGCCGGAACCGAAACCTGAAGCCGCAGCTCCGGCACCAGGACCCGAGCCGAAACCGG
>Ga0224502_10000140_pt1 | contig 21462 bp, 14 predicted proteins | sample SF_Oct11_sed_USG_5_FD_169104 | JGI IMG/M metagenome (GOLD analysis project Ga0224502, IMG submission 169104) | Sediment microbial communities from San Francisco Bay, California, United States - SF_Oct11_sed_USGS_13 | ecosystem: Environmental > Aquatic > Marine > Sediment | place: USA... | reverse complement strand
TTCTGATTAACCCCAGGTTGCGGCCTTTTGTTATCCCGATGAACACCTTCGGTGCGGTCACACCGGAACCGGTCGTAACCGTGGCGGTTGATAACCTCCTGGTAGCACGCTCTGACCTGGCCGATGCCATCGTCTATGATCTCTACACCGAGATTCTGAGAATTCGCCCTGCACTGTTTGGCGATCGCCCGGAGCTCTATCAGCCTCTCGACGAGCGCGTAGCCGAGGCGAACTTCCTGTACAGCCTGCACCCGGGTGCTCTCGCTTTCATTAAACGCGATGAACCCTCGATGATCGAACGCTACTCGGGTGTTGCCGAGGTCGTCGCCACACTCATGGTCGCCCTGGTCAGCGGCCTGTTTGCGATCGTCAAGATCTACCGCATTCGTCGCAAAAACCGCCTCGACGAGTTCCTGGTGGAAGTCATCGACATTCGTAACTCCCTCAAACCACACAGCAGTGCTGAAGAGCGCGCGGCGGCTATGACAAGCATCCGTGCCCTGCAGGACCGCGCATTCGAATTACTCGTGGATGAGAAGCTGGCTGCAGACGATAGCTTCCGCATTTTTACTGAGCTGAGCAACAACACGATTGATCGAATCAAGGAACGGCGCGCCTGAGTCCTGCGTGCCTCTAGAAACTGTAGCCAAGTGACGTTGTAACATTGTAATCGATTTTCGAAGCGCCGATATCTTGCGCCGGATTACTCGTGTACGAATGACCGATTGTCAGGTCCAGGAAGAAGTCGTCGAAAAACTCGCGCTTGAAGCTCAAATCTGTATCTGCGCGGTATTCACTCAGATCACCGAGCAATGGATAGATCTTCGTCGTAAACGTCATAGAAACCTCCGGAACCAGTCTTCGACGGAGATAGCGAAGCTCAATTCGACCCTCCGCCTCAGTCCCGCTTGCTTCTTCACCGAAAAAAGAAGTTCGCGCTGCCTGCACGCCTAGCGAGACCGAGAGAAGATTCCGATTGGTTTGCAGAATATATCGACCGAAAGCACCGCCGGCGGAGTTTCTTCCAGCGATACCTTGTTCATCAATTCTTTCCCAGCGCGTAAACCAGTCAGTAAACCATCGATTGGCCCGAAACCGTTGATAGTTAACCTCAACACTTTGTTGTGCCTTCGTCTCTTCGCTCGGTTGATCAGTAATCACGGAGTTCATCTTCAACCCGACCAGGTACGTGCGCGCCCGGCGAAAGACATCGAGATTGAAGTTCGATGTCGTGACTTCACTCGACTTCTGTGTCTGGAGCCCGAGACTGAACGAACCATCCAGGTTTTGCCAAAACTTTTCCTGTTCATCAATCGGCGTAATCCGAACAACCCGCTGGGTGCGCAGATCGACCTCGGCGCTCGCGGTCCGGACGCGAATACTGAAATCCTCGTCGGACGCCCGCAATTTTCCAAAATATTTGGTGCCATTCGTTAGCTCAATCTGAAGATTCTGATCACTGGTGATACCGACGATGTCTTCCCAGTCGATATTGACCGTCCCCATCGAGTCGGTGCTGTAACGCAGCGCGCCGAAATCGAGCACCTTGATCTCACCGGTGATAGCGTTACCGTTTATAAGCGTAACGACATCCGTCTTGGCGGCATGACCCGGAAGTGAAAAAAATACGGCGAACAGGAATAATCCGGCACGAAAAAGCGATTGGCTGTTGGTCATAGTGTATCTTTTCCGATATTACTGGCTGGAACTACGATATCAGGGGACGAATAAAGGTAACAAGGACTGGTCCTGTAGCCTCGTCTCTTTGACGACTTACACGATTGTGAATCATAATTCTCGATCGCTGGTGCGCGCGAACGAAGCGCATCCTATTTTGGCATAGCGTAAGACCATGGTGGAGAAATATGCGGTGGCAACATAAATTGAATGACTGCCAACATCGGTCTTTTGCGGGCCTGTATATCCTCTTACTTCTGAATTTGCTGATTGTGGGCTGTGCGACCGTGCCACACGACATACCCAAGGCTCACAGTACATTTGTCACTGATACGAGCGACACTTACTTCGGTCGACATGCTGCGGCGTGGGCTCTGACACATGGCGAAGCGTCCGGATTCTTGGCTATCGGGCAGGGAATGGATGCCCTCGGCGCTCGACTGCGCCTGCTTGAGAAAGCAGAACAGACCGTCGACCTTCAATATTTCCTAATGAAGAACGACACAGCAGGCAATGTCGTGCTGCACGCTCTGTTGCAGGCTGCTGACCGCGGCGTGCGCATACGGTTTCTTCTGGACGATATATTCACGACCACGCCTGATAAAAACCTGCTGTTGATCAACCAGCACCCCAACGTCGAGGTGCGGTTATTCAATCCGGTGTCCCGCCGCGGCTTCCGGGCACTGAATTTTGTCGGGGATTTCCGTCGGGCGAACCGACGTATGCATAACAAATCGTTCACGGCCGACAACGCAGTCAGCATCGTTGGTGGGCGAAACATTGCTGACGAATACTTCCAGCTGAAAGACACCTCCGTTTTCGCCGACTTTGACGTTGTCGCGCTGGGTCCTGTCGTCGGCGAGATCTCCGCGTCGTTCGACGACTACTGGAATCATGAGATGGCAATACCCATTGAACAGCTATCGCCGGGCCTTGAGGCCAACGCTCTCGAGGAAAAACGCGCGGAGATTAGCGAGAAGTCCACGGCTCTGTATACCGACATCTATCAGAACGCGCTGAAGAGCCAATTATTGCAGGACGTCATTTCCGGTGTTCAGCCCCCGTTCGTAGCCGACGCGAAGGTCATGGCGGACAGCCCGGAGAAACTGGTTAATGCTATCGGGCCCGAGCACAAGAAGCTCGCGGGCGAACTGCGCGATCTTGTCACCTCGGCCACCGAAGAAGTCATTATTATTTCCCCCTACTACGTACCAGGCAAGAACGGCGTGGAGCTTACACGTGATCTGGTCGACTCCGGTGTACGCGTTGTCGTCATCACTAATTCACTGGCATCCAACAACCATGTCCCCGTGCACTCGGCTTATGGGCGTTACCGCAAAGACATTGCGGAGATGGGCGTCGAACTGTTTGAAACACGGGCTGACGCCGGCCGCTTTACCCAGGAAGCTGACGCGCCTGATCAATTCACCTTGCATACCAAGCTGATTCTCATCGACCGCCGGTACTTGTTCGTGGGCTCCTTGAACATGGACCCACGTTCAATCGACATCAACGCAGAGATGGGTTTGCTGATTGACTCTCCGGAGATGACCGGGGACTTGGCCGACCGGTTGGACCAACGCCTTCCGGCTCTGGCTTATAAACTTGTCGTCACGGATAAAAACAAACTCGAATGGCACGGCATCACGGATGGCGTCGAGGTGGTCGAAACCAGGGAGCCTCAGACAAGTGCCTGGTTACGATTCAAGGCCTGGTTAATGAAAATCGCGCCCGAAAGCCAGATGTAATAACCACGGAACGATCAGGCTGACTTTTGAAACTCGCCCGGGCTGATGCCCGTCCATCGTTTAAAGGCCCTGGCGAAATTGCTTTGATCGGCGAAGCCCGTCATGAAGGCAACCTGCACTTGTGAATATTCGCCGTCCGCAAGATAGCGTTCGGCAAGCGCCCTGCGTGTTGACTCCAGAATGTCCCTGTAACTCGTACCTTCGGCACTCAGTTGCCGCTGCAGCGTGCTCCTGCTACGGTGCAGGCGCTGCGCAATCGTATCCTGACTCGTCCGACCGGAAGGGAGGGTCTGCATGATCATGCTTCTGACTTCTGTAGCAACGGTCCCGCTGTCCAGCGATCGAATATAGTCCTCGGCAATACGGTCAGTCGCCTCTGCCACGTCAGGAATATCACCGGCTAAACGTTGTTCGAGATCACGCGCATCGTAGATCCAGGTTTCTTCCTCAGCACCGTAAGTCACTGCACACTGAAAAAGCTCCGAATAGCGTGTCGACTCAAAATCCGGGCCGATTGTCAGCGACACGCTGATCGGGCGAACGGGTTCTTGTGTCACAAAATCACTAAGTCGAAGTAAGGCCACGAAACCGGCATCTTTGGCGGCTTTCTGTCGAGGCCCTACAGCATCGGAATACGATTCGATCAGCGCGCAAGTATCGCCCTGCTCCAGCAACCGCAAGGTGCTGCCCTGTGTCGTGAGAACATGGCCATAGCGACACAGGCGGCGCAGCGCCCCTTTCAATGTCGCACTTGCGAGCCACGCATGGCCGAGCACAAAAAAGTCGCCGGGCCTCGCCATCCTGCCAACCGCAAAACCGAACCACGGATCATTTGTCACCGTGGTCGCTTTGCTCCAGAGCTCATTCATCTTTGCAAAGGATACTCGCGAACCAGGCTTTACGAACTTGCTTCTGTCGATATCCAACTCGGCAAACAGGGAGTCGGCATCAACGCCGTAATCGCCCTCCAGGCAATCGCCTATCAATCGAGCAACGCTCGCCAGTGTTGTGGGTTCGTAGAGCATATCGACCCCAATTGAACCCGATACGCCAAATCAGAACAAGGTTCGCGGTTGAGGCGAATTGCACAAACAGTGACCAATTCGCACCAGATCGAACTCGGCCCATCTTCTAAAGTGGCTACACGTAAGACGAGGAGGTCACCATGAGAACCGCAATACGTAAGAAAGTACACGGACACTCTCTGCTGGATGCGCTACGGGCCAGGATCGCGGAGCAGCTGTATCACGCGTACAGCAACTCTGACGACTTGCTGGGCAACCTGGATCGCTGGACCCAGCAGCGGATCACAGATGAGAACCTCGCGAAAGCGGCCCTCGTGATGAATGCCGACGATCCTGCCGAGGCCTGCTACCGTGACCTGGTACGAGAAATCGATACGGAGGCCGAGACCGGCATATACCTCTTGCGCAAAAGCGCGACATCGGGGCATCTGCAACGCGTGCTCGAGGAGTCCGGTGTATCCGGCCAGTTACATCAGGAAATCGAGTCTATTGCCCCGCTGGTCTTTCCTGATGAAACGGCACGCTCAAGACTCGATCTCGATCTGGTATGGATAACAATCCAGGCAAGTCATGACCGAGCCCACCTCGATGCAAGCGTATCGGAGACCATTATGGGATTCCTGATGGACGATGCCGAAAGCGTGCGCGATATGGCCAACGTAGTTCGTGCCATGACTTACACGATTCACGAAGACACCGTACGCCGACGCTGCAAGCTACCACCTCTGCTTGGCGACGCCGAGATGCGCGACTTGCGGATCATGGTGGCGGAGCTTAAGGAGCGCAGTGGTGACTACGACGAGCGCGCCAGCGAAATTCGCAGGAAAGCAGACACGTTATACAGATCCCCCTGAGCTCACAGCAATGTCAGACCCTTGGCGGGCCGCAAGGCCCGCCTTTTTTCCCGTTAAGGCGGAGGCGCTACTGAACGACCAGCGGCGTGCGCAGCGAGGTTTCGAGCAACGTGCCTCTGGGCACATTGATACTGGCGCCCGAAGTCAGGATCGATACTCCCGCACCAACCTTTGCGCCTGTTCTTGCGCCACTACTGCCATCGATAAGCGCGCCGACTGCCGCAGCTCTCGCTGTTCGTCGAACAGTGCGACCCCCTTCACCAGCGGTCTGCGATTGCAATGCCGTGGTCGCAATTGGATACAGATCATCGTTAATCACGATATCCGTGAACTCCATGGACAGACTTGCCGAGCCGGCCACGTTGCCCGCGCTGCTCGCAGCCGCTATGACACCATGGACGAAAGAACCCCTGGCTGCCACGGTGACGCCGTCAACGGTGATCGCATTCTCGAGCTGGCCACGAAAACGGTGTCCCGCCCCATGCCTGCGAGTATCGACATCCTCGACGGTTCGAATCACGAGGCGCGTACCGACGGGAACCGTGAGGGCTGGCGCTTGTGGCGCACTCGCTTGGGCGGCGGCGTTTTCCGCACCGCTGCTGAAAAACACGCCAGCGACCTGATCCTCGGGATACGCCTCGATACCGTCGCCGGTATTGAACATGATCACGCCGTTACTGCTGCCGACAAAATCGCCTTCGAGAATCGTCCCGTCCGACAGTTCCAGTGTGTCGGCCACCAACGCTGCACCGAAGAAAGAAGTTACAATCATTGTGAGAAAAGCGGTACCTCGTCTAAATGTCTGTGGCTTAGTCATGGCTCTTGAACTCCAGGAACTGATTTTTCCGATTAGTGTGCAGAAAAGAATTTGACGCGCTTTTCATGAGTCCAGAATCGCGCAATTGGCACTGTCGCGGGCCGCAGCGTAAAATCTGCGCGTCTGCGGTTGCCGCGACCGCTATTTCACCACGACCGAAAGAACAACTCCAATCCTATGAATAGACTATCTTGCCTGTCGTTCGTGCTTGTGCTGCTGGCCAGCAATCCCGCAGTCGCAGAGACGAAAAGCGGCGACGATTCCGAGCAGAACTTTGAGACGCCGGGGGTGGAATCCTCTTTGGTCAGCAACATCTTGCACCTTGACGAGGCCAACACGGCCCTCAACCCGTTTCAAAAGCTGGCGAAGAGTTGGCCTGAAGACCTGGTGATCGCTCCGATACCCGCCTATTCACCGCAACTTGGCTGGAACCTGACACTTGGTGGCGCATACTTCCTGGATATTGGGGAGAAGGATGCAGATGTATCGCCATCATTAGTGGGTGGATTTGCGATGGCAGCCGAAAACGGCAGCTACGCCTACGGAGCCGGCACGTATCTGCATCTTCTCAATGACAAGCTCCGCGTGAAAGCCGGGGCAGCGCATATCGACATCCGATATCGATTTTATGGAATAGGCAACGAAATCGACTTTCTGAATATCGATGTATTACAAGAAGGACCGGCGTACTTCCTGACTGGAAGTTGGAATGTCTGGAAAAAGCTTTACGTTGGGTTGGGATATCGAAGGGGCAGTGTCGATACACGTCTGCGCTTCGATGTAGACGATTCCTCGTTCTTCGATCCAGTGTTGAATATTGAATTGGGGGCGATCTCAATCCCGATCGAGATCGACAGCCGGGACCACGAGCAGTTTCCGCGCAACGGATGGCAAATTTTGGGGCAGACCGTACTTTATCGGGAGTCTGTGGGAAGCGATTTTGAGGCAGAAACCTACAAGCTCAGCATCAATCGTTACTTTCCAATGCGAGAAACCGACGTGCTTGCGGCACGTCTCGTTGTCAGGTCTGCAAGTGAAGACGTACCGTTCTTTCTATTGAGCACATTTGGTGGCACTACCGATCTGCGTGGTTACCCATCAGGTCGTTATCGGGACCGGCAGATGTATGCAGTGCAAACCGAGTATCGTTGGCAGTTCAGTGACCGCTGGATTTTCACGGGGTTCGCTGGCGTTGGTGAAGTTGCCGAGCATTTCTCCGAGATGGGCAGAAATTTCCTGCCTGCCGGCGGAGTTGGCGCACGCTTCGTCTTGTCCGAGAAGCATAAGATCGGCCTTTCGTTTGATGTCGCCACAGGCAAGGACGGCACGGAAGTATACTTTGGCGTTGGGGAGGCTTTTTGATGCTTTTAAGAGCAACCAGGATAAACTTGCACAGACTGCTTGTTGGACTTTTGCTGGCATTGCCTATTCCTGCAAGCGCGGGTCCGTTGCTCGACTACATCCGCAACTATGACCTGAACGACTACGCGCTGGGCTTATCGGTCGGAACTGCACAGAGCCCGTATCTCGGATCCGACTATTCAAAAACGGCCTACCCCTATCTCACGAGTTTTCGCCACTCGTCATTAACGGATGACTGGTTTCTGCTTCAGGATGGCATGGGCGTTCGCTTTACCACGGACAACGACTGGGAGTTCGGTCTGGTCGGCCGCATTCAGACGCTCGGGCTGGGTATTTCAAAGAGTGATGAACTCCTGGGCCTGGAAGACCGGCGATGGACCGTTGAAGCGGGGCCGCTGATCGGTTGGCGTGGCTTCCCGGTACACGTTCAATTTCGCTCCTTCTGGGAAGCGCCAGACCGGCACAGCGGCACGACCAGCGAGCTCATATTCAGACTTCCGTGGGAGCACCAGCGCGGCTACATCGTACCCAGCGTGAGAGTGAAGTACCTGAGCAGCGATTACAGCGACTACTATTTTGGCGTGGGCTCTGAGGAAGAAACCGCAACATATCCTGAGTACCGACCTGGCTCCGCCATCAATACTCACGTTGAATTGTCGCTTGGCTATGAATTGAGTCCACACTGGCTGTTGCAGGCAAAGGTCGGACTCGAATTCCTGGATTCCGCAATCGAGGCAAGCCCGACGGTAGACCGCAAGCAGCTATGGTCGGGCAGCATCAGCCTCGCTTACAACCCTGACCTGTTCCGGCCCAGAGATTATGAGGGCGCCGACAGGGACCAAAAGATCGAGATTCGGCTGGGAGCATTCAACAGCAATATTGATACAAAATTATTGCTGGACGCTACCGACACCCAACCCGAAGAAGATGTGGATATAGAGGATTTCCTGGGCGCTGCAGACAACGAGACCGTCGCGCAACTCGACGCCTATTATCGCTTCGACTTCTATCATCGCATTGACCTGGGCTATTTCGAATTGCAGAGATCATCGTCGACTACGCTACAACGTGATGTTTGGTTTGGAGACCAGCTCTTTCCCGAAGGAACGGACGTCATGACCGGCTCTGAGTCGCGGCTACTGCGCCTCGGTTATTCGTACTCACTGATGCGTGACGGACAGAAAGAGCTGGGACTGACGGCAGGGCTGAGTTACACACGATTCAAGTCCAGTGTTCGTGTCAACGATGCACAGCAACAACCCGAGCAGGTTCGGGTTAATACCGTACTGCCTACCTTTGGCGTCTTCGGTTCCGTTCCATTCGGCGACAACTGGCGCCTCGGCGCTGATATTGACGTATTCGCCCTCAATTTTGACCGATACGACGGGTATATGGCCTATGTCGCACTCGACCTCGAGCGGAGGATCAACGAGCAGTTTGGCGTCGGTCTGGGTTACAACTTCTACGGCATGCGGCTGAAATCGAAGAACAATGATCTCAACGGGACACTGAGAATTCGCCACCAGGGGCCAAAGGTATATCTGAGTATGAGGTTCTAGACGATCTACCAAAATTCAGAGAAGCAGTCTTGGAGCACCGTTTGCGACGGCTGGCACTAGTCCGACGCCCCTTCCACGGTAGATCGAATATGCAGGTCACGTTGCGGAAATGGAATCTCAATTCCGTGCTCGCGCAACGCCGCGAGGATTCCATTGTGTACCTCGTGAATCAACGGCATGCGATCCGTTAAGTGGCGCAAGTAGACGTGTACCTGGAAATCGAGTGAACTCTCGCCAAAGCCCGTGAAATACACTTTCGGAAGCGGTTCATCGAGCACCAGCGGCAATGTCGGGAGCGTTTCCGATATGATCTTGTGAACCTTGCCGACATCTGAGCCGTAGGCTACGCCGACAGGAATCACGATACGAGTGATCGGGTCAGTGAGTGTCCAGTTAACTACCTGTTCGGTAATAAATGACTTGTTCGGAACAATTATTTCTTTGCGATCCCAATCGACAATAGTCGTGGCACGAATACGAATTCGCGACACGGTGCCCGATAGCTGACCGACCGTGATCGTATCGCCAACCCTCACTGGCCGTTCGAACAGGATCACGAGTCCCGAGACAAAGTTCGCCACAATTTCCTGTAAGCCGAAACCCAATCCAACGCTTAACGCCGCAACGAGCCACTGGATTTGCGACCATCTCCAGCCAACCAGGTTCAGGACAGTTACAACGCCCACCATGATGATGAAATAGCGAACCAGGGTATTGATTGCATATCGGCTGCCGCGTTCGACAGCCAGGCTCCGTGGAATGGCGAGTTCGATGAACCCGGGAAGGTTTCTCGCCGCAACAATGGCCACCACGATAACGAGGAACGAAAGAAGCAGGTCTGCAAGCGTTACCGCAGCAATGATCTCGACACCGTCGACTACGTCTTTCTTCGACCACAAGCTCACGTCGTTCAACAAGGTCAACGCCGGCAGGATTTCTGACCAGATTCGCCAGCCGATAATGACTGCGACAAACACGAGACCCAGCCGTATCAGTTTTCGCGACTGTATATCGACTGTATCGAGATCAAGGGGTGCGGTTGTTGCGGCCGGCGCCTCACCTTCAGAACCCGGCTGTTCGCCCGCTTCTCTTTCCGCTTTCTGGGCCTCCCGCTGCTGCAACAGCATCTTCAGCGCCAGTTTGCGATGCGACAAAGCCAGCCACCGCAGAACGACCATATTGACAATGACGAGCCCGAGCGCAAGCCAGGCTGTATCCAAAAGCAGGCTTGCCAGTTTAGTCGACGTATAGACATTGCCCATGATCGACATCAAGCCCAGCAGCAGTGGCAGACCTATTGCTGCGGAATACCACACCCATCTGAGCCTACTAACCCAGGCTTCCGGCCGTCTCTTGTAATAGCCAGCCACAAGCCCTGTGCCGGGGTGTACAAGCGGACGAATGACAAATACCAGGACAACCATGAACAGCACAAACAATAAGCGTCCCAGGTACGAGTGATCGCTGGCCGCTGCCGAGGCAAATACAAAAACTATGGCAAAGACAAGTGGTGTAATGCCGAATGCAAGCCAGTCGAGTTGGCGTCGTATGAGAGCTACGCTCTCACTGTTCCAGCCGAAGTGCGCTCTGAAAACGCCCCCGGGCTCGCTGAGTATGCGAAACACCAGCGTGTTGAAGAGAAACGGCGCCACTACGTACAGGCTTCTTGCAAACGAGTCCGAGAGCACATATGGACCCGTGAACGCCATCGCTAACGGTGCCTCGGCAACGATCCATGAAATTCCGATAAGCAATAATGGCAACGGTGCCGCCAGCAACATGGCGATGACCAGCGAGCCAAGCGTCAAACCAATATTATCCGTGGATAATCGTCCCACTCTTTGGCTCATGTATTCGTACAGCGTCGCCAGCGGCGACCGGATGAGGAGTAGCACGCCAAGCAACAATGCCAGGGAGACAGTCGCCACAATGTGCTCGCGCAAAGACTCGACCGTACCGGCATATACTTCCCGCCATGTACTGGGCGAGGTTACCCTTTTGACCGCCTCCCACGGATCGCCCCAGGTGCCCGCGAAACCGACAGGTGCGCTTGGAATCCATAACAGATTCTGATTGAGGAAGTTTCGGTACTCCACCTTGGAATCCAACAGGCGAGTCTGCGCAGTATCGAGATCGCCAAGCACCCGCAAATAGGCCCGGTAGTTATTTTCCGCCCGAACCAGGAGATCTCGTCGATTCTGCAACAGTGCTCGGACATCACTGCTTATCGCAGTGAATTCATCGTCGGTCACAGCAGCCCGGTCGACCCCGGCCATGAGCTCTTTTACCCTGTCGTTCAGCGTCGTCAATTCACGCTGCTGCTCCTCTATAAACATCAGCGCCAGGCCGACCTCGGAAATTTCCGTATCGAGCGGCCAATAGCGGCCTATCTGGGTCAGACCGACCCGCTCTTCGATGAGTAGGCGGCCGGTGATTCGGCTTCTCCCGCCGATCTCGATATGCTGTCTTGACCGGATAAACCGCTCCTGCACATCTTCGATTGCTGCCTGTATCCGGCTGAGTTGGAATCTTGCCTCCTCGAGATCTTCAGCACGCTTGGGCAAAGCGACGACCAGGGAAGCGTTGTCCTCGGCCAGCGACCGTACGACAGGATGCTTGTCGGCAGCAGCCATTTCGGCAGCGATCGCTGCCTGCTGAGCCTCTCGCTCGGCGGTTTGCTGCCGTTCATTGACCGCGGCACGCAACAGGTCTGTGCGCCGTTTCAGAAGCGCCTGGGATCGCACGGCAACTTCCAGTTTCGTCCGGAGGAGATCGAGGCGGACGGTGTGACTCAGTATTTCCTGCTCCAGCTTGTTGATTTCCGCGCCGTGGGCTGCGCGACGAAACTGTGCCGCAAGCCTGGTCGCATTGCTTAGCATCGGTCGCTCGCCAACGACGGCCGGCTCTTCCCCGCTTGCCGTGAGCTCCCTCCTTCTCGCCTCCAGTTGCCCGATACGCTCGCGTGCCGCCGCGGGTCGATCTACCTCGGCTTCGATCTGCACATTGAGTTCAGCCACCTCGGAATCGATGGAAGTAAGGTCGGCCGTCTCCTTTGCCAGCCGCTGCTGCAATTCCGATAGAGGGGTGGTGTCCTCGATGCCGAGACTTTCGGCAGTTTCGGGTACGGGCGCAGATTCATCGAGGGCCTTGCGCAGCGCGCTCGTTTCCTCGGGAGCCTTATCGAGCGCGGACGCAAACAACGCTGCGGCGGCATCGGCATCGAGCTTACGCTGCAACGACGTTTCGACATCACGCAGCTGATCCAGGACGCTGATTCGCGTCTCTGCATCCAGGCCCTGCAAGGCCTCCACCTCGGCAATCTCGGATCTGATCCGCGCCGCTGCGTCAGCATCATCAATATTGATTTCGGAAATCGGCGCATCCTGCCCGACTGCTGGCAGTGATACCAGTAAGCAACAAAAAAGGAATACGCGGGCGAACGTCATAGGAATCTAGGATATCACTTCGGTAGGATTTTCAGATGATGTCGAACATATAAGAGACGCGGGATTCTACCAAACTGAAGGAGTTACAGGCGCGGCTTTCCTGGCAGCTGTTAATGCGATGCACTGTTCGGAAGGCGACTTCGGCTTATAATGGCAGCATGCGCCGCATCCTCTTCTGGATCACACTTGGCTTCTTTACGCTGTTCGTTGCCACTGCAGCCTGGTTGTGGACGGCCGAATTCGGCGTATTCAAGCCGCAACTCGAAGACTGGATAACGGAAGCCACCGGGCGTGAATTCGCAATTGACGGCGATTTTTCTGTGGATCTCGCCCGGCAGACTACTGTTGTTGCAACCGACGTTCGGTTCGCCAACCCTGAGTGGGTCGGTACACAGCAGATGGCCAGGATCGGTCGCGCAGAGATTCGCGTCGATACTCGCTCTTTGTGGAAAAGACCGGTCGTAATCGAGCTTATTGAAATTGAAGATGCCGAGGTAGTCCTGGCCGGCCGTGAAGATGGGGCGCCTAACTGGGTACTCGAAGACACGAAACCATCGCAGGTGGCCAAAGAGGACGCGGCAATACTGCCTGTGCTGTTCAAACGAATTGATGTAAATCGCCTGCATCTCGTGGCTGACAGCCCGGGCCGAACGCGGCCGCTGGACATTCGTATCCAGTCTTTCAACGAGGTCCATCGCGTTGATGACATGCTCGAATTCAGTGTCAATGCCAAAGTTAATGATCGTCCGGTATTTGTTACCGCCGAAGTCGGCGGATGGATGGCATTACTCGCCGGCGCGGACGTCCGCTATAAACTTGACGCCCGGCTCGACACATTTGAACTCACGAGTGACGGCTGGATCGATAATCTCGACAACATCCGGCGCCCGAATTTCCGCTTCGAGGCGAACGGTCCGGACATCAACGATCTGGTGCGCCTGTTGGGTCTGGAGGAAGAGGACGAGAGCGAAGGCGACATCAATATCTCAGGTTCGCTGACGGCGGCCAACGACAAGCCGTTGCTACTCGATGTTGAGGGTAACCTGGGGCTGCTGCAGATCGAGGCCAGTGGTTCTCTATCGGACCTGGAGAAGTTCGAGGAAGTGGACATCGACGCGCAGGCCGACAGTCCGAACCTGGGACGCCTGCTCGGCTTTTTCGGCATTGACCAGGTTGGCGAAGCACCGTTTCACCTGGACGTCGAAGCTTCACGCAAGGGAAGTACCCTGATCGTAAGAAAAGCAGAGATGCTTTTTGGCGATGCAACATTCAATTTTTCGGCGACAATGCCCAGCTTTCCGGCGTTTCACAGCAGCAACATCAGCCTCGATGTCGAAGGGCCGGACCTGGAGCGATTTCGCGAATTGACCGGGCTGCCGGGAAGGGCGGCCGGAAAATTTACGGTGCGTGCGAATATCGATACGTCGCCCGATGGCGGAAATGAGGTGCAGGTCGATCTTGCAACCTCTCTTGGTGTGCTCGAAGCACAAGGAATACTGACCAATGCTGCCGGCCATATCGGGAGCCAGCTCGATCTCAAGGTGAGTGGCAACGACCTCGCGCTGCTGGGCAGCGCCTACGGTTTATCCAACTTGCCGGACAAACCTTTTGAGATAAGCGGCAGTGTCGCTTTGGAACAGGGCGGGCTTCGCACCACGCAACCCGTCGTCGCCAGAGTTAATGACATTGCCCTTAGGCTTGACGGTCGTGCCGCTCTCAATCCGGGGCTCCAGGGCTCCGACTTCGATTTCAACCTGGCGGGACCTGACCTTGCGGTACTCCTTGGTGCATTCGGACCAGATGAGTATGTGCCCAACGAGCCCTACGACGTCACTGGCAAGCTGCAGGTTCGTGAGAACGGTCTCGGTATTCACGGCCTCACTGCGACTGTCGGTACGTCGAACATACGCATAGAAGGCTTGCTGGTACCGAGCAGTGGCCTGTATGGGTCAACGATCGCAATCGATGCCAGCGGTCCGGCCTTCGAGGAAATCGTCGATCAGGTTGGCCAACTCGAGATCGCAGCAGGTCGCTATGTCCTGTCAGGCAAGATCGACTTGCTTGAAGACGTTTACCGATTCGACGACGTTCGATTCGAACGCGATCGGGGGGAACTGTTGCTCGACCTGGAGATTGGCCAGCCGGCCTCGCGCAATTGGATAAAATTCGATTTGCGCGCACAAGGAACTGACATTCGCACGCTGTTTGACGGTTCCGGACGAATCAAGCTCAACGAAACGCCCTACTCGATCGTTGCTCGTGGCGAGCGCGACGGCGAACTCTGGTCAATTGACAATATGACGCTCGATGCCGGCGATGTGAACCTGCGGGCCGCTGGCGAACTTGCGTTGGGCGCCGACAAAGCCAGCAGCCTGTTCCGGTTCCGCGGCAGTATCCCCGACCTGTCCAACGTTGGGACGATTGACGGCCGTCTGATGCGTCAACAGAGCATGAGCTGGGATGCGATGATAAGCAGTTCTGATGGCGAACTCAGGATGAACGATGTCGCGCTCAGGATCGGCGACAGCGAGATCAATGGCTCGTTGCTCTACAAGCCCGGTATCGTTCCGGAATTTGACATCGAATTACTGTCGGACTCCTTTGAACTCGCAGCATTTCTTGAAGAACCTGTTTCCGTGCCCGATTCGGAACAGCCGCAGAGCAACGGGCGGCTGATCCCGGATATCGCCGTGCCATTCGAGGCAATGAAAAAACTCAACGCTACTTTGCGCGTCAGGATTGGTGAACTACGGCGAGGCGACCTGACCCTGTTCGATGCTTACCTGAATGCTAATTTACGTGGTGGGAGGCTTGACGTTCACGATGCAGGATTCAGGGGCAGGTCGGGAACCCTGGTTTCGCACGCGAAAGTTGATCCCGCCCAGGGCGCGGGCGGGGTATCCGCTGATATTGTCGCGAAAGATGTCAATTTGGGCACGACCAACTGGAATCTCAATCCAGAAATGACCTGGAGCGCGACCATCAATATCGATGCGGCAGGCAATGACCTGCGCACGCTGCTTGGCAACACAGACGGCGTGGTTTTTGTCGACATTCGCAGAGCTCGAACTGACAACACGAAACGAGCGAACCTGCTGTACGGCGACCTGCTGGGAGAAATTGTTGGTGCTTTGATGCCGACAAAGGAAACAAGCTCGTTCACACAATACGATTGCATTATCACGCCAGCGAAAATCGACAACGGCATCGTGACACTGGAGCCGAACGCGTTTGTCCAGACCGACAAGCTGCGAGTTGCAGCCAAATCCAGAATCAACCTGGGTACGGAAGGTCTCGATGTCGCCATTCAAACAACACCGCGCCGCGGCGTCGGCATCAGTGCAGGGCAATTAATCAATCCGTTTATCAAGATTACGGGCACACTGGCTAAACCGCGACTTAGCATCGACGAACAGGGCGTAATCTTCAAAGGCGGGGCGGCGGTTGCTACAGGTGGACTTTCGCTGGTAGCCACGGGCCTGTGGGACCGAATCAAGCGCACCGACGATGCCTGCGGTGAGTCAGCTAAAGCCGGTCGCGAATCACTCCACGACCGGTTTCCAACAAGTTTGACTAACGACCAGTAGCAACTATTTTGTTTCGATCGGCTTGTACGAAAAACGTGCCCCTGAGATCGTAAACTCGCCCATGACGCCAAAGCGAGTCAGTGTGACCACAGCAACTCCGTCATTGTAGGCCGGCGTGCCCGCAGCTCCGACAGTTCCGAATGCGATACCGGCCTGCCCCATGAACTGCGTCTTGCTCTCCTGGTAATTCTCAAGGGCGGCTTTATCCTTGAAGAAGACGATCATGCCGAAGTTGCGTGCACCAGCCTGGATACCCGATGTGAACTGCCAGTACTTGGTCGTTCCTACTGCGGCACTGCCTTCGATGACAATGCCTTTTCCGTATGCACCTCCAAACCCGAACCCTGCCCGCGTTATCGATGGGAAGACTGCGAATCCGTAGGCTTGCTCGAAATACATTTCTGTTCGAGGTACGCGCTCGCGAAATGCGGCGATAGCCTGTTCGGCTTTGACCTGGACCTTGTCGCCCGGGTCGGCCGACCAGTCGGCATGAGCCGGCAAATCTACCAACAGCCACGCGACGATAAATGCCGTCAACAGCCGCTTCATTGCATGCACTCCAGGTGAGCGGTCAGCCAGTCGGCGCCGCCCGCCACATCGCCCAAAAAGTCCGATGTACCGAAGATGCCTGACCGATGAACAATGGTCAGGCCCGCATAACAGCCCTGCAGCCATTTCGCTTTCGAAACGCGGCGCAGCGGAAAGTCGACTGTCATCTCGAGATAGTTCAGGAAATGGGAGGTGTTATCCCCTTTGCTGGCCTGTTTGCGTTGCTCGGCGATTGGCACTGTTTCGGCATATGACATGCCAAAACCAAATCCCCAGCGAAACAACTCTTCATTGCTCCAGCCCGAATAGCCTTTGCCCATTGCCATGATGTAGGCCGCATAGCTCGAGAAATTGCCGTTGCCCTCATCTTCCTCGAAGTGTCTGAACCACGCGACACGCCCCAGGAAGTCAACGCGCTCGCCACCGGCGAGGAGTTTGCTGAATGTCAGGCCACCGATATTGGTATCGGCCACCTTACTCTTGCTGAAGTCACCCTGATCGATCTCACTGACGATATTACCGTCTGCCTGGTAACCGTAGTTCACACGCCACGACCACTCGCCGACGCGTGCCGGGTCTGCAATGTAATCCGGCTTGCGCGCGTTACCAAACAGGTAGGTGCCACCCACGAACATGGTCGAAAAACCGTCTTCCTCGACCAGAGGGCTGTCCAGTACACTGCTATCTGCACCACCAAACCCGACGTTGCCGAACAACACGATGCGATCTGAAACCTGCCACGCAGTATTCAGACCAAATGATAACCATTCCGACTCGCCTGGGAGATAGGCCGGGCGGTCCGGAGTTGCCTCGTCCTCGCTGACACCAAAATAGTAATGGGTCAGGTTTTCATCCTGCCACGTCCAGTTGATGTAGGGTGAAAATGTCCAGGGGCCCTTCTCGAAGTTGTAGCGGTACGAAACGCGCGCTTCCTGGCCGTTGTGGCGGTCCAGGGTATCCGTTACCCAGTCCAGAGTGATCTCGCCCCAGGTCTTGTTGATCGCGAATTCAAACCCGGCATCCAGGGACTGGCGGCGCTCTTCCAGGCCCGCATAGTATTCATTACTGTCGGGATCCAGCTTTTGAAACCGGTACCGGGTATAAACATTGAACTCGAGCGAGTCATTTCGAAACAGGTGCACACCGCCTGAAACACCTCTCGCAAAGAGGTATTTGCCTTCGTAAAGATACAAAGGGATGAGGTCAAGCTGACGCTCATCTTCGTTATCACTTGCCCGATACGGGCTCTGGCCAAAACGGATGCCACCGCCCAGCGCCGCCGTACCCGGCGGCGCGTTGAAGAACGGAATTTCGGCCACTTCCTGCGCCGTCGCCGTGCCGGCAAGAAGCAAGGCGGACAATAGGAGTCCAGTCCCACGCGGCCTGCACCGCTGTGGCAGGCCAACGTTCCGGTTACCGGCCATTGGCAGGCTCAGTCGTGAATCGAGTCCAGACCCTCACGTAGTCGAGTCGCCCAGCGTTGCGCCAGGCGGCGAACTTCGCTTTTCGTTGTTACGGTGTTGGACATCATCATCGTATCGCCTGCTCTTTCCGCAGCGCGCCGATCGATAGCCCTGTATATCGTCTCACCGCTGAGCGAGTCCTTTAGCTCTAAAACCAGGGTCGCTTCACCAACTGACGAAAGATAGATATCGCCACGGCCAATCATGTCTGGTGGCACGCGAGAGACAATGTCATGCAGCCCACCGACGATAATCAGAACATCCGGCCCCGGGGCATCGGCGCCTGTAAAATGCTTGCTCTTCTGCATCTCCTTGCGAAAAGCTTCTGACACGATCTCGATCAGTGACTCCTTGTTCTTGTCACTTATCCAGAATTCCGACTCGTTCGCTCGACGGGCGGTCGTCTGAGAGGTGCTCTTCTTGACGGCACGAAACTCGAATACCGCGTCGCCAACCATGATCTTGTTGTACTGGCTGAGATCAACGTCGGGGTCAACCCAGGCGTTTGCGAATCGAGAATGGTCAATGCGCACGAGGCCGTCAAACGTGGTCTCGGCGTCTGGGCCCTGCTGAATGCTGGGCGCCGGCGCGCAGCCGACCAACAACAGAATGGTTGCAAACGAAAGTAGTATTTTCATTGTTTTTTCCTTTTGAAGCATCGCTCTGGCACTGGCAACAACAGGTTACCACTCGCAATGACATTTTTGCGATCCGCCGTGATCAAGATCCGACAGCGGCTTCGGCCATCGGTTCAATTTCTACGATCTTTTTGTCCACGCGCGTGTAGTCGTAGAGACCAGCCTCATCATAAATCACACGGTCTTCGTAATCATCAAACCAGATTGCGTCCGGGTTGCGGCCGACGATGCACACCTTGCCGCGATCCGGGGCATCCAGCGCATTACGCAATATCTTGAAGATAAGAACGCCGTTCTCCGTGCCAGGAACTCCGGGGATAGGCTCATTTGTGACCGCGGCCACCTCGGTTTTGCCCTTGTAGTGCGTAATCGAGAGACGCGCATGCGCTTCGACGCCGGATAGTCCCTTCTGGGATTCGTTGAGAAGGTTCCAGACTTTTTCAATCGGCACATTGAAGTGACGGTAAGCGACAATGTCGCGACCGCAGAAAAAGTAGTGATTATTGACGCCTGCCCGGTACAGGGCACGTTGCATGACACGCAGTGCGTCAGCGTCATCATTGATTCCCTTGATGATCGGTGCCTGGTTCTCGACAACGATCCAGCCACGCGCCGTAACACCCTCAATGGCTTTCTTTGTGTCCGGATGCCACATGAGTGAACCGTTCGGGTTCTGCAGGTACTCGCCGTCCTCGCCCTTGAGCAGAAATTCGTCCGGATGATTGAAATGAATCATCAGGCGAAAACCGACATCCGGGTAGGTCTCGTGGAAGTTATCCATCATCGCAAGGAATGCTTCGTCAAAACGCTTCGGGTAAAACGCCATTTCCTTCGTGCCGAGACGAATTGACTCTACGCCCGCCTCGGCGAGCGCTGCCATCCACTGCCCGACCTTGCGGTTAGGCAATGCCAACGGATCGCCGCCCGACAACAGGATTTCTCGCAACTTCTCGCGACCCGTTTCCGGGTGGCGCCCACCGTTTGCCGCAACGATCCTGTTGTGCGCCTTGATGTAGTCGGTAACTTCCGGAATCCTGGCCAGGCCTTTCTTGGCAACAGTACCGTCCTGACGCTCGACTTCTTTCTGGCTGATCAATTCTTCGCGGTAGCAGAAACGGCAATGCGCGGAGCACGTGGACACCGCGTACAACAGGCCCATTTCGTACTTGTGCAGCAACCCCTCTACCGGCGCAAAATCCATCTGGTGGCCCGGATCCTCGGAGCCGGCGAGGTTCGTCGTCTCGTCTGGGTCGGCTTTGACAAGCCTCTGCAGCGGTAAACTATTCTGCGCCATTTCGTAAAAGTGGCGCGTCATCTTCACCGGCATGCGATCTTCTACGTCGCGCTCGGTTCCTTTAAGGGCGAACAAGGCCGCAAGTTCGTCCTTGGAGTAGAAGCCCTTGATAGCCTCGGGCGCCTTGTCCTCGAAAAACGGTTTCAGGCCGTTGATGATCTCGCGGTCGTATTTCGGATTCTCGATCGTATCCCGGAAAGCCTGTTCCCTTTCTGTCGGGACGTACTTACTTGTTGCTGACACATCGCACCTCTGATTCTGTATTGCCAATACGCATTAATGTAACACATTGAACGATTTATTTGTGATAATGTAACAATGTGAACAGGCACGAGCCAGCCATGTCTACCCTCGATCTGATCGCTGCAGTCAGCAGCGAACTCACGCCGACCCAGCGGCGCATAGCGGAGGCCGCTCTCGCCGAGCCCACGCTGCTGGCCTTTGGCACCGTCTCTGACCTGGCTGATCGTGTCGGTACCAGCCGGCCCTCCATAGTGCGCTTTGCCACCAAGCTCGGGTTCGAGGGCTACACGCAGCTCCAGCAACATGTGCGGAGCGACCTCTCCCGCCGCCTGTCACGGCCGAGCGAACGCATCAGAAGCGACGACAAACGGGCAGCGTTGGCCAGAACCGCTATTGGTGACGCCATTGCGTCGGTGTTCGAAGCGCTCGATGGCGATCGTATTGCGGAGCTGGCGGAACCGATCGTGCGCGCCAACAAGGTCTGGATTCTCTCGGGTGAGACCTCCCAGGCAGGCGCCCACGCGCTGCACAACAAGCTGTCCATAGTGCGGCCTGACGTGTGCACGCTCGAAGAACATTCTTTTGGTATCGACCTTGGCGACGCAGCGCCGGGAGATACCGCCATAGTATTCGACTTTTTCCGGTACCGGGCGCAGGTAACGATGGCCGCCCGCATTCTTGCGGAGGCAGGCGTCACGATCGTGGCGATTACCGACAGCCCGCTGTCGCCGCTCGTCGAACTGGCGGCTACCTGGTGCCAGATCGAAGTGCCCGCAATCGGCCCGTTTGACAGTTCGGTCCCGATCGTTGCGGCCTGCGAGCTGCTCGTCGCCCGCGTTGCAGAAGACCTCAAGGAAGATGCGACGAATCGCATCGACCGGATCGAGGAACTTTGGGAAGAAACAGAAGTATTTGTGTAGTAGTGCGTTACTCGGGAGGAGTAGCTGGTGATTAACAAGCAGTACGCGTCGGCCGCAGAAGCGGTCGCGGATATTCCGGACGGCGCGACCGTAATGGTGGGCGGATTCGGTGCATCAGGCAGCCCGATCGAGTTGCTCCACGCACTGATCGACCACGGGGCAACCGACCTCACGGTCATCAATAACAATACCGGCAACGGCGAGGTCGGCCTGGCCGCACTGATTGGCAACGGGCAGGTCAGCAAGATGATCTGTTCCTTCCCCAGATCGAGCCAGTCGA
>Ga0224502_10000139_pt1 | contig 21522 bp, 23 predicted proteins | sample SF_Oct11_sed_USG_5_FD_169104 | JGI IMG/M metagenome (GOLD analysis project Ga0224502, IMG submission 169104) | Sediment microbial communities from San Francisco Bay, California, United States - SF_Oct11_sed_USGS_13 | ecosystem: Environmental > Aquatic > Marine > Sediment | place: USA... | reverse complement strand
TCCGGTGATTCTTATGGGCTCGCATTTGATATTCTTGAAAAGGCCCATGTGGGGGTAGCACCCGGCATTGATTTTGGCAAAAATGGGGAGGGTTATCTTCGATTTTCATATGCCACCTCCATGGGAAATATTGCCGAGGCGATGGATCGACTGGAGAATTATCTAAAGATGAGACAGGACTTATGATTAAAGGCTCAAGGCATATAAAGCTGAACTTTGGAGCTTTCCTCGAATTGGAATAATGGAATGTTGGAATAATGGCTTCTTTTCAATAAACCCAATATTCCAACATTCCATTATTCCAGATTTCCAAAGACAATAGGGTCCGCAAATCCATTAGGTATGATAACTCATGGCCATTTAAAAGATCGTTTTTGGACAAGAGTAAAATTCATCATGATCATCAAATCAGCGGAATTCGTGAAAAGTGCCGTCAAGCCATCCCAGTACACTTCTGCGGCTTTACCGGAAATCGCTTTTACCGGGCGTTCCAATGTGGGCAAATCATCGCTGATCAACACCCTCGTTAACCGCAAACATCTGGTTAAAACCAGTTCCACGCCCGGTCGTACCCAGCTGATTAATTTTTTTATTATAAACAAGACAATTTCGTTTGTGGATCTGCCGGGATTCGGATACGCCAAGGTTCCTGCTTCTGTTAGAAAATCTTGGGGTCCCATGATTGAAACCTACCTTTCAACAAGAAAAACATTAAAAGGCGTTGTTCTTATCATGGATATTCGCCGCATCCCTGGGATGCAGGAACTCAATTTTATCGAATGGCTCCATTATTACAATATTCCCAGCATTCTAATTTTGACAAAAAGTGACAAACTGTCTAAAATAAAACAAAAGAACCAACACTTGGCCATCGCCAAAGCACTCAGTGTAAACGAAGAGGAACTGATCCTGTTTTCCGCCAAATCACGCATGGGAAAAGGTGGTGTATGGAAAACCATTGAACGGTTGATCGGTTAGAACGTAGGGGCTGAGCCCCCGGAGGGAATAATGGCGTTATGGAAAGATGGATTTTAAGGAATTTTTAACCATTTAAATTTAGTTGCTTCCGCCCCTATTTCCAACATTCCATTCTTCCATGCCGTATGCATAAACAGGTTACCATAAAAAACATTTGGTAACATTAAGTTGTAGAATTTCCGGGACATTTAATTATAATAACATATTCTATCTTGATAAATTTCTTTCGGCCAACCGCTTAAAAGACATTTTACGAGAGATTTCAGGTATAACATGTCAAACATGCAGGACAAATTAAAAATTTTTAGATCCGGGTTCGTCGCCATTGTCGGTTCGCCGAATGCGGGGAAATCAACGCTTTTAAACCAGATGATGGGCCAAAAGATCTCTATTACATCTAAAAAACCACAAACCACACGGAACCGGATACTGGGCGTGGTTCATCGTCCTGCTTCTCAGTTTATTTTCATCGATACGCCGGGGATTCATAAAGCGAAACGCCCTTTAAATATTCGAATTGTGGACGCAGCCATTTCAGCACTGGGAAATGTCGATATCGTCCTTATTATAATGGACGCGGCATCTCCGGATCCCGAATCCGAAGCATTTATTGTAAAGAAACTTGAAAAAATAAAGCAACCGGTGATTCTTGTTCTGAACAAAATAGACCTTGTTAAAAAACCCGACCTTCTTGCCATCATGGACAAATGGACAAAGGAATATCCATTTGAGGCCATCATACCGGTTTCCGCTATATTGGGAAGCCAAATCGATGAACTCGTTGCAGCCATGGAACCCCTGTTGCCGGAAGGACCTCCTTATTATCCTGAAAATACCATCACCGATATGCCGGAACGCTTTATCGCCGCTGAAATGATCCGTGAAAAGGTTTTTCGTCTCACCGGCCAGGAAATACCCTACTCCACGGCGGTCACCATAACTTCATTTTCCGAAGAAAAAAATGGCGCCCTTGTAAAAATCAACGCCACCATTCATGTCGAACGTGGTTCGCAAAAAGGTATGATCATAGGAAAAGACGGAAGCAAACTAAAAATGATCGGCACGGAAGCTCGAAAAGAAATCGAACGGATGGTAGGTGCCAAGGTCTATCTAAAGCTTTTTGTACGGGTACATAAAAACTGGAGCAAAGACACAAAAGCCCTTCGAAAATTTGGTTACTGATGATTTTGTCCTATCACCCCTGTTTTGAAGCTGATAAAAATCGACTCTGTGCCGGGAGAGAGCCCGGAACTGACGATCTTGCGGCAATGCTGGCAGCCGATGCCATCATCCTGCCCCAGGGATGCTATGAATCTCTCTACACAATGGCGCGCAGTAATTGTAAACATGTCTTTCCTAATTTTGATGCCAAATTCAAGTACAAAGGAAAGATCGGTCAGATACAGCTTTTTCAAAGAATAAACGTGGCCCACCCCAAAACCGAAACTCATCTGAATATGGATGCGTTTTCCATGCATTATGGAGATTCTCCGGAAAAATCGATCTTCAATTTTCCGTTTGTATTCAAATTTGACTGGGGCGGGGATGGGGATCACGTCTATCTGATACAATCGGCTGAAAATTTTTCTAAGGTGCTACAAACCGCCAGAAAATATGAAAATAGCGGACAAAAGGGATTTATCATTCAAGAATATATACCTGCAAACAACCGGTCGCTCAGGGTTGTTGTCATCGGCCGGACAATTGTTTCCTACTGGCGTATCCAGCGCGATACCGATCATTTTTTGTCAAATGTCGCAAAAGGGGCGATGATTGATTACGACACCGACCCGGACCTGCAAAAAACAGCCATCAAATCTGTGAAAGATTTTTGCAGTCAAACCAGGATTAATCTTGCCGGTTTTGATATTCTTTTTTCATTCCAGTCAAAAGTTAAGACGCCGCTTTTTCTGGAAATAAACTATTTTTTTGGAAGGCATGGGCTCGGCGGATCTGAAGATTTTTATGACATATTAACAAAAGAAATCATGAAATGGATCGAAAGTCTCGGCTTGTCGCTTCAACAATAACATACGAAAAATGGAACCTTTTGCCTACAATCTGACAGAAGAGGAAATGAACAGGGAACGGCGCAAGGCCAGAGAACTCAGAGGCTCTCAGTGGTGGAAGCGCCGCTGCGCCAAGGGCACCTGCCACTACTGCGGACACCCTACAGCTCCCAAAAAACTGACCATGGACCATATCGTGCCCATATCCCGCGGCGGCCGAAGCACAAAAGGCAATGTCGTTGCCGCTTGTAAGGAATGCAACAACGCCAAAAAACATTTTCTTCCAATGGAATGGGAACAGTACTTAAAAGATATCAAAAAAGAAACTAACTAGAACCTCAAAAACAAGATTAGGGTTTAACAAAAAGCAAGTTGAGCTTTGCGAAATCCCGAGAATCGGGGGCGTAAAACAGTGAAAAAGCGGAGCTTACACGAAGTATGTGAACATTTCGAACCGTTTCGCAACGCTGCCAAGGGCACTTAGATTGTTTTTGAGATAGGTTCTAGGTAAAATAGCCTCTTTTCTCTACCCCTTAGATGGAACAGTAAACCCTCAAATTTATCAAATGCTCTCCATTTAAACTCTCTCAGATAAATAAAATTCATTAAATGTATTTCTCTTAAAAAATTCCTTGATTTTTACGAATGTGCATAATATATTGAAATCGTTGCGAAAGTTATAACACATTGTGGCATTACACATTGTGGCATCAAATCAACGAACCCTATCCCTATCCAAATTTTAGGATGGAATTATTCGAATAGGCCGGTAAATGACGGACTTAAACAGCATGCAAAAAATTGATTCCATTTTCCTTGCCGTACTACCGCTTACCATTGTTGATCAAGAGCCGTTTTTCACAATATTTACTGATGATACATAAGTTCATCGGAGGAGATACGCATGAAGTATCGGTATGTTATTTTCAGTCTGATTTTTTCTGTCGTTCTGGCAACATCAATGGCTTGGGCCCAGGATAAAAAGGTCGAGGAAGGTGTCATGAACATTAAAAGCAAGGCATTCGGTAAACACCATGAACATTCCGTGAGGTTTGACCACTATTTGCATGAAGTTATTCTTCGATGCAGGATGTGCCACCATGATTTCAATGTCTTCAACAACAGAAATGAGGGCAAAGGGAGCAAGTGCTCCACATGCCATAAAAAAAAGCTGACAAAGGAAATCCCGATTCCTCTGCTGACGGCATTTCACAAAAAGTGTATCGGGTGTCATGAAAATTATATCAAATGGGATCGTAAAAGCGGTCCCATAATGTGCGGGTTTTGTCATAAATAACCCGAAAAACCGGAAGAGTTGGGACCTTAACCTTTCAGAATTAATTAACTATTTGTAATTAGATAAAAAGTAACTTTTTTTAGGTAAAAACCAAAGCTTTTTAGATCAGCCCGAATTTTCAGACGGCACACGGTCAAATTGACCCTACCACCAAACCAGCGATATTCTTCCTGGATTGGAGGTATTAAACAGCCGTCCGATGGCGGGACAAACGTTTTATTAAGAAAGGAGGAAATATGGCACTAACACGACGGGAGTTTCTCAAGTGGTCGGGCACTGCGGGCGCCGCTGCAGCCGCCATGTGCCTGGGCTTTGATTTAAGGCCGGTAAGTTCTTACGCCGCCGGCTTGAAGATCCTCAAAGCCAAGGAGACCACCACTATCTGTCCATACTGTGCAGTGGGATGTGGCCTTATCGTCCACACCAAAAAAAGCGGCAAGCTTCTCAACGCCGAAGGCGACCCTGACCATCCCATCAATGAAGGGGCCTTGTGTGCCAAAGGAGCCGCTCTCTATCAGATGACAGTCAACAAGTCCCGTATTAAGACCCCCCTTTACCGTGCACCTGAAAGCGACGAGTGGGAGGAGATCGAATGGGAAGAGGCCATTGAAAAGATTGCGGAAAAAATCAAAGAAACCCGCGACGCAACGTTTACGGAAAAAAATGCCAAGGGCCAGGTGGTCAATCGGACCACAGGCATCGCTCACGTCGGTTCTGCGGCTCTGGACAACGAGGAGTGCTGGCTGCTTCAAGGCATCATGCGGGCACTGGGTCTGGTTTACATTGAACATCAGGCCCGTATCTGACACAGCGCGACTGTTGCGGCTCTGGCAGAGTCGTTCGGACGCGGTGCAATGACCAATCACTGGATAGACATCCGTAACTCCGACTGCATCCTGATTATGGGATCCAATGCAGCGGAAAACCATCCCATCTCCATGAAGTGGGTCGGCAAAGCCATGGACAAGGGCGCCACCCTCATCAGCGTTGATCCCCGGTTCACCCGCACCTCTTCAAAGGCCGACATATACGCAGCCTTGCGGTCGGGTACGGACATCGCCTTTTTGGGCGGCATGATGAACTATATCCTTTCCAATAACAAATTTCACAAGGAATATGCGGCAAACTACACCAATGCCAGTTTTATCGTCGGTTCCAAATTCGATTTTAAAGACGGACTTTTTGCCGGGTATGATCCCAAGAAAAAGAAATACGACAAATCGCAATGGGCATTTGAAAAAGATGGAAACGGCGTGCCAAAGCGTGATTTGACCCTCAAAGATCCAAGGTGCGTCTTTCAGCTCATGAAAAAGCATTATTCCCGTTATACGCCAAAAAACGTATCTTCCATCACCGGAACGTCGGAAGCGGATCTTAAGAAAGTTTATGAAACTTACGCAAAAACCGGCGCCGTGGACAAAACCGGCACCATCATGTACGCCATGGGCTGGACCCAGCATACGGTTGGCGTGCAGAACATTCGCATGATGGCCATGATTCAGCTCATGCTCGGCAACATGGGACGGCCCGGCGGCGGCGTCAATGCCCTCCGCGGGGAATCCAATGTGCAGGGTTCCACGGATCATTGCCTGTTGTTTCACATCCTGCCGGGTTACCTTAAGACGCCCAGGGCATCCAATGATTCATTGGAGGTTTACAACAAAAAGTGGACCCCCAAAACCAATGATCCGATCAGCGCCAACTGGTGGGGTAACACGCCCAAGTATTCGGTGAGTTTCCTGAAATCCATGTTTGGAGAGGCCGGCACCAAGGAAAACGATTTCGGCTATTCCTGGTTGCCTAAAATAGATGACGGCAAGACCTATTCGTGGCTGGATATCTTTGATGAAATGTACAAAGAAAAGTTTAAGGGTTTCTTTGCCTGGGGCCAGAATCCGGCTTGTTCCGGAGCCAATTCCAACAAGACCCGTCAAGCTATGGCCAAACTCGACTGGATGGTTAACGTCAACCTTTTTCATAACGAAACCGCCTCATTCTGGAAGGGTCCGGGAATGAATCCCGATGAAATCAAAACCGAGGTCTTTTTGCTGCCTTGCGCTACCAGTGTGGAAAAAGAAGGTTCGATTACCAACTCCGGTCGCTGGAGTCAATGGCGTTACCAGGGTCCCAAAAGATTACGCGGCGTTAAGACGGACGGCGATATTATGGTGGAATTATTCGAAAAGGTCCGTGAGCTGTATCAAGCCGACGGAACATTTCCAGAGCCCATCCAAAACTTTCGCTGGGACTTTGTAAAGGAAGGTAAATTCGACGCTCATGCTGTTGCCAAGCTGATCAACGGCTACTTTGAAAAGGACGCCACCGTAAAAGGTAAGTCTTTCAAAAAAGGCACTCTGGTACCATCGTTCGCTTATTTGCTGGCCGATGGCTCCACCAGTTCAGGCAACTGGCTCTACTGCAATTCTTACACTGAAAAAGGGAACATGGCTGCACGCCGTGAAAAGAAAGATCCCACCGGTATGGGTCTTTATCCGGAATGGTCATGGTGCTGGCCGGTCAATCGGCGCATTATTTACAATAGAGCGTCGGTAGATCTCAACGGCAAGCCCTGGTCGCCCAACAAAAACATCCTGGAACGCAAGGACGGTAAATGGGTGGGCGATGTTCCGGACGGCGGCTGGCCGCCCATGTCCAACAAGGAAAAAACCAAGCGGCCGTTTATCATGAAGCCGGACGGCGTGGCGTCGGTCTTCGGACCGGGTCGAGCTGACGGGCCTTTCCCCGAGCACTACGAACCCTTGGAATGTCCGGTGCCCAAGAACCTGATGTCCAGCCAGCGCATAAATCCCGTTGCACCGATTTATGGTACGGAAGCGGATGCGCATTTCTCTTGCGATCCCCGCTTCCCCTTTGTGGGCACAACCTACCGTGTCACTGAGCACTGGCAGACCGGCCTTCTGACCCGATGGCAGCCCTGGTTGCTGGAGCTCCAGCCGCAGCTCTTCGTAGAGATGAGCAATGAACTGGGCAAGCTCAAAGGAATCAACAACGGGGACATGTGTAAAGTATCCTCGGCCCGCGGGGAAGTGGAAGCCGTGGCCATTGTTACCGGTCGATTTAAACCCTTTAAAGTACAAGGAACGACTGTTCATCAAATAGGTCTACCCTGGTGCTTCGGATGGGTGCAACCAAAGGACGGCGGAGATTCGGCCAACCTTTTGACGCCATCCACCGGTGATCCCAACACAAGAATCCCGGAGACCAAGGCGTTTATGGTCAACGTGGACAAACTCGGGAAAAGGAGGGCGTAAACCATGGCTGGTAAATTTTTCTTTATAGACACGACCCGTTGCACGGCCTGCCGCGGCTGTCAAACCGCCTGCAAGCAGTATAAAAAGCACGGTGTCACCAAAACAAAGCAATATGGCACGTACCAGAATCCACCGGACCTGGACGGCAACACGTTCCGCCTGGTGCGTTTTATGGAGCACCCCGCTAAGACCAACTCTATGGTCTGGTACTTTTTCACTGAGGCCTGCCGTCACTGTTTGAAACCACCGTGTAAAAAGAAAGCGGATCAGATCTTAAAGGATGCGATCATCGTTAAAGACTACGGTGCTGTCCTATATACCAAGAAAACCAAAGATCTGGAAAAAAGCTTCAAGGCAATCAAACAAGCCTGTCCGTGGAGTATTCCCACATGGAGCAAAGAGGAAGACCAAATTGTCAAGTGCAATATGTGCTACGATCGCGTAGAGGCCGGGCTTCCGACGGCCTGCTCCAAAGCCTGCCCCACCGGGGCACTCAACTTTGGTGAAGAGGCGGAAATGAAAAAACTTGCCAACGAACACTTGAAAGCAGCCAAGAAAAAATTCGGTGGCAAGGGTGAAATTCTAGACCTCGAAGACGTTCGGGCCTTATATCTAATTATAGACGAACAGATGAAATATCGCCCGGTGGCATAATCCAACCCGGGGGCTTCGTTAATGCGAAGCCCCCGGATTTTATGGAGCGACGTGAACTCGAACCTTTTTATTTACGATCACTATCAAAAAAGTGGGACTCATTCATGACACACTCCCTGGAAGACATCAACGCCAAGGTCAAGGCGATTGCAGCACGTAATCCGGTCTATACCGAAATCTCTCAATGGGTGGGAGACCTTTTATCCACGACTGTTGAGGCTTCAAAGAACTTTGGTCCCTCAGACTTGAAACTTGACGTTGATCCTTTACCGGAGGCTTGGTACCAGGGAAAATCTCTTTTAAATCCGGAAGAATTGTCTCTGGACTGGGAAAAAATATCGGCCCTGTATGAACGCCTGGTGGAATTGGTGAAAAAAAGAGAAGACGGACATCGACAGGCAGAAGGCCTGCTGAAAGCCATTGAAGAAAAGCGTAACGGAGCTCCCGTAGTGATGAAGGCGGTTCTGACGTCCAACTTCGAAGCTATCGAAGCTTCAGCCAAAGCATTGAACGTCGATTCCCCGGTACTGGCATTGCTGCTTCGCTTGTCTTTGCGACCTTCCCTTTTGATCATCGCACAAGCCGTTCTCAAGCATTTGGATTTAAGTCGCTGGCATCACGGCCACTGCCCGGTTTGCGGTTCGGCACCCGGGCTGAGCGATCTTTCCGGTGAGGGGGGCAAACGAAGGCTTCACTGCTCATTGTGTGAAACTGTGTGGTCTTATCCGCGCCTTCGATGCCCCTTTTGTGAAAATGACAATAGAGAAGAACTGAGTTATTTGCGGGCAAAAAATGAGGAATACCTCCGAGTGGATCTATGTGGTCGTTGTAATAATCATCTTAAGACCCTGGACTTAAGAGAAATCTCAGGGCCGATTATTCTACCGCTGGACGATGTGGCCACATGGCATCTGGATATCATTGCCGGCAAAAACCTGGAAGATAAGGGCAATGCTTTATCTTGAGCCACTTAGGGCTCACGAAGAAATAATTTTGCATTTTGAAGCGTCGAGATGGCCGCGGATATATTATGTTTTTTCTGTAACACTTTAGATTGTTGAAAATTATATTGTTTCAAAGAATTTAACTGTTTCTTTTTTTAATTTAATATCGAAAACAGGCAAGGATAACAATTATGGCGAAGGGAAAATCGTTACGAATAGGGGCTGGAATCTCTGTTGCGATTATCATCTTGTTAATCGGCTTTATGGGTGCTTTGGATGTTACAGCACTGTCAAAAACCCCTGTCGATACTCAGTCAATTGAGTTTAGGTCGGATATCGTCACTTTTGATAATATGGAGGCGTTTGGAAAACTTGAAAAGACCAAAGCGGTATTTTTGCATGACCAGCATACCGATGCCCTGGAAAAGAAAAATAAAGACTGTTTGGCCTGCCATAAGACTGAAAACGGACGCATGTCTCCTAAATTCATGCGGCTTAAAGATGTCGGTCGAGAAGAATTAACGAAAATTTACTGTGACAATTGCACCAAATGCCATACTGACACTATTTCAGCCGGAGAAAAGGCAGGCCCTGTTAAATGTGATGAGTGTCACAAGGAAAGACCTTTGATCCAATCTTCAAGGGTCCCCATGGGGTTCGACAAATCCCTCCATTTTCGACATTATCGTGCCCAGAAGAACAAATGTGATCGCTGCCACCACGAATATGACAAGAAAAACCGGAAGCTGTTCTATGCCAAGGGGAAAGAAGGCACCTGCCGGTATTGTCATAAAGAAAAGCCGGAAGGTGACGATACGGAAAAAGTGATCTCCATGCGGTTTGCTTCCCATCTTGCCTGTATCGATTGTCATCAAAAGACTCAAGCGAAACAGATGGATGCAGGCCCGCTTCGGTGCGCCGGATGCCATGATGCCCAAGAGCAACTGAAGATCGAAAAGGTGAAAAATGTCCCACGACTAAAGAGGGGGCAACCGGATAATACCATAATCAAAACCGGCGACAAAAAGGGGCGTATCGCCAGGATGAACCAGGTCCCCTTCAGCCATAAGAGCCACGAAGAATACAATGACACCTGCCGCGTATGTCACCTTGCAAGTCTGGAATCGTGTGCAACCTGCCATCCGCTGGTCGGTTCAAGTAAAGTTTTAAATAATAGCAGGGACATTACACTTGAAACCGCTTTTCATAAACGCGGACATCAAAGCAGCTGTACCGGGTGCCATGAATCCAAACAGCAGGATAAGAACTGTACCGGGTGCCACGCATTTATGTCAAAAACCCGTCAGCAGGAATCCACCGCGTGTCTGAGGTGTCACATGGTTCCCTTACCGGAAAGAACCGGTGAATTATCGACATCAAGAGCAGCCAAAATGGCTCGTCTGATGCCTCAGTTATGGAAGGAGACATTCGGGCCGATCTATAAGGTAGTTGTCCCGAAAACGGTTGTTATCAATGACCTGGTGGATCAATATGAGGCGGTCGAATACCCGCATCGAAAAGTATATGATACCATGGTAAAAAAATTGGACCGCAGCAAATTGGCCCAATATTTTCATTATGAAGATACGATGTTATGCCTTGGATGCCACCATAACACACCTGCGGCCGGTAAGCCGCCCAGGTGTGGCAACTGCCATGACAAACCGTTTAATGAAAATAATCTTTTCCGTCCCGGGATAATGGGTTCTTTTCATCAGCAGTGCATCGGATGCCACCAGAAAATGGGTATTGAAAAATATACAGGCTGCACATCTTGCCATAAAGAAAGAAAAAAACAATCGTAGTATTGAACCTTACTTCAGATGAACCCGACATTTACGAGATCACCTGAGCGAACACAAACAGATAAATTGCGGTAGATATTTTTGAGGTACTACACATGTCCATATCCAGAAGAAAGTTTTTAGGGTGGGTCGGTGCAGCAGGATTGAGCACCACAATTGGCAAATCAGCTGCTGCTGCAACCAACAAGCACTTTACCGGTTATCCTAAAAGTTTTGCAATACTTCATGACACAACGCTGTGCGTGGGATGCCGCAGCTGTGAAGCAGCTTGTAATAAAGTGAATGAGTTGCCTCAGCCGGACAAACCGTTTACGGATCTTTCCGTCCTGGAAACCAAGCGCAGAACCACCACAAAAGCGTTTACGGTTGTGAACAAATATGACAATTCAAAAGGTCCCCAAAGCCCCGTATTTTACAAAAAACAGTGCAACCACTGCCTGGAGCCGGCGTGTGCGTCCGCATGTTTTGTAAGGGCGTTTACAAAGACAAAGACAGGTGCTGTGACATATGACTCTACCGTGTGCGTGGGATGCCGGTATTGTATGATCGCCTGCCCCTTCGAAATACCCACCTATGAATACGACCAGGCCCTGACACCCCGGATTCGAAAATGCACCATGTGTTATCCAAGGGTGATTGAAGGTCTGCTGCCCGGATGCGTCGAGGCCTGCCCCATGGAAGCCCTTAGCTTCGGGAAACGAGAAGATATGATTAAAATCGCACGTGAACGGTTTCGAAAATATCCGGATCGTTATGTGGATCATATATACGGCGAACATGAAATGGGCGGAACCAATTGGCTGTATGTTTCCGGAACCCCGTTTAAAGAACTGGGGATGCGTGAAGATCTGGGGATTACCCCTGCGCCCCAACTGACCGCAGGCGCGCTTAGCTCGGTGCCGATGATCGTTGGATTATGGCCCGTCCTGCTTGCCGGTATCTACGCAGTCTCAAAACGCAAAGAAAAAATCGCACAAACAGAGCAAGAACAAGCTTTGACTTCAGCATTGGATAAAAAAAGACCTGCTGAATCTGAAACCGAGGAGGAATCCTGATGGCCCAAGTAACTACTGCAGAGCGCAAATCAATTTTCAGCCTCTTTAATCTCATCGCCTTCATTGTCTTGGGCGTGGGTGTTTATCTCACCTATCTACGTTTTTCAGGGGGATTGGCTTCTGTCACCAATCTATCCGATTACAATCCCTGGGGAATTTGGATAAGCTTTGACCTGCTTTGCGGTGTTGCTCTGGCAGCCGGGGGGTATGTCACATCTTCAGCCGTCTACCTTTTTGGAATGAAAAAATATCATTCTGCGGTTCGGCCTGCCATTCTCACCGGATTTTTAGGATACGCGCTGGTGTTTCTTGCCATCAATTATGATGTGGGCCGGCCATGGCGTCTCCCCTACCCCTTGGTCGTCCAACAAGGAACCACATCCGTTCTCTTTGAAGTGGGTCTCTGCGTGGCCACATACCTCACGGTCCTTTTTATCGAGTTCTCCCCTGCGGCAATGGAATGGCTGGGATTAAAAAAAGCCCGAAGTCTTGTGGTTAAGCTGACCATCCTTCTGACCATATTCGGTGTTGTACTCTCCACCATGCATCAGTCTTCTCTGGGCGCCCTATTTTTGATCGCACCGTCAAAACTGCATCCATTGTGGTATTCACCCTATATACCCATTTACTTTTTTGTCACCAGCATCATCGCAGGGCTTTCCATGGTCATTTTTGAAAGCACCCTTTCCCACCGCTTTTTTGCTTACAAAATGGATGAAACTCACCTCCAAGAAGCAAACGGTGTAACTTTAGGATTTGGCAAAGCCGCATCATATGTTCTAGCGGGATATTTCGCCATTAAGGTTTTGGGTATATCCACTGAAAATCACTGGCATTATCTTACAACCGGATATGGAATCTGGTATCTCGTAGAGCTTTTGGGTTTTGTAGCGCTGCCAAGCCTTCTTTATGCTTTCGGTGTTCGGACAAAAAGCCTGGGTCTGATAAAATTCACATCCGTTTTGGCTGTACTGGGGGTTATCCTTAACAGATTTAATGTCTCTCTTGTTGCTTTTAACTGGCATCTCCCCTCCAGTGAACGATATTTTCCACACTGGATGGAAATCGGAATTTCGGTTTTTATCGTTATGATCGGTTTGGTTCTTTACCGGTTTATCGTCACCAGAATGCCCATTTTATATGAACATCCGGATTACAAGGATGCGCATTAAGAAAGGCTTTGATTATGGATCACGTTTTTTATACGCTCCAAGATTTTATGACATACACGGAATCTGTCACCTATTTGCTGGTAATCGCGACGCTGTTTGGAATGACGCTTTTCTGGCTATTTCTGACCGGTGGTAAAAATAAAGATTAATTTCTTTGCGCATTTATGAGCCTGTTGATTAATGAGGATTTTCGTTCAAGATCAAGTCGAAGATCCCGGACTTTGAGTGGGGGCAAGCGCTAGAGATTGTGTAAAAAGACCATTAATCAACAGACTCATTTATCACGTATCAACTTTTCACCGACCCGCGTATGGATCGGCCTTTGCCATTTTTCCCAGGCGATCTTTCGAATAATGCCTTAAATTTGAAACTTTTGAAAAATGTTCATTTTTGCTCAAATTCAAAGAAGGCGAAAATTTTAACCACAAGAATACGTTGAGTATATTGAGGATTAAAATTTGAGAATGACGCAGAACTTGGGCAAAAAGAAGGTTTTCGTAAAGGTCTCAAAAGGTTGACAACCGACCAATCTCCTCGTATCAATACCAATGAATACAAAAACTGATGAACTCGTAAAAAGTCAATATTCTTTGTAAGAGGAGTTTTTTTTATGCGAATTCTAACCCGGCCGGACTTTGACGGCGTTGTCTGCGCAGCGCTGCTTTATGAAGCCGAAGACATAACAGAACCGGTGAAATGGGTTGAACCCAACGACATGCAAAGGGGACTGGTGGATGTTCAACAAGGGGATATCATCGCAAACCTGCCGTATGATCACCGTTGCACGTTATGGTTTGACCATCACCATACCAACAAAATCGACACCCCGTTTGAAGGTGCGTTCAAGATCGCCCCTTCAGCAGCCGGCGTTATTTTTAATCATTATAAAGGCAGATTTAGACACGATTACACCGAATTAATTAAAAAAGCCGATAAAATCGATTCTGCAGACCTATCTTTGGATGAAGTCCTACATCCTGAAAAGTACGGTGTTGTATTGCTCTCCATGACGGTTTTAGGGCGTGATGAATATGACGAACGCTATTGGAACAGGCTTGTTCATCTGCTCAGAAAATCTAAAATCGATGAGGTCCTCAAAGATCCCGAAGTCAAAGCGCGATGTGATGCAGTTGTTGAAAAGAATAAAATCTATAAAGAAATTTTAAAAAAACATACCATACTCAACGGACACGTATCGATTACGGATTTCCGCACATTCGACAAGGTGCCCACCGGCAATCGTTTTTTAGTCTACTCAATGTTTCCCAAAGCGGTGGTGAGTGTTAAAATTCGCTACGATGACGAAGATAAAAAAAGGGTTGCCGTCAGCGTGGGTCACAGTATTTTTAATCGAAATTGCAAAGTGAATGTCGGTGTGATGCTTTCGGCGTTTGAAGGGGGCGGGCATCGCGCCGCAGCTTCATGCAGATTCGCTGCCGACAAAGCGGATGATTATATCCCAAAAATTATCCATTTCTTATTGAAAAATGAAGATAATGAAGATTGACCGGTGAACATTCAATTCCCCGCCAGTTTTTTAAGAAGAGAGAGCGTTTTCCACGAAAAGGGTTCTTGCTGACAGGGGAGTATGGCATTGTTCGTAAACACCGGGTCTGACTCCAGATCATAGCGTGATGAAGCAACTGCCTTAGGCCACAGCACTGTGTGTGGAATCGGCGTGTAATGGGCCAGGACAGGTGTTATGTTGTTTTGCCGGACGATATTAATTGAATTCTCGATGGACGCCATGTTTTGTCCGGGCAGACCCGTCAGCAAATATGCGCCGATCATGTTCTTATCAAAACCCGCCGCTTTCAGACAGGTAACCGCCCGTTTAAATTCTTCGGCCGTTACCTTTGCATCCAATTCTGCTCTTGTGTCAAACACTGCAGTTTCAAGCCCTAAACGAAGTGTTTTGAAACCAGCCCGAAACATCAATTGGGCGGTTTGCCCTGAAATCCCCCGAATATGAACCGCATTGGGTGTGTGAAAGCGAATGTTGAGACCTGAATTGATGATCCCTTCGAATATTGGGATGGCATGCTTTTCTGCATCCACAAGGAGCGCATCGTCATAAAATATAAAATCTTCCACACCGAATCGCTCATGCCAGTATTTGATTTCTTCTACTGCAGATTCCGGGCTTCGCACCATTCTTTTTGGATTTAAAAAATGGGACGCACAGTATTTACAGGTAAAGGGGCACCCTTTCGACGTCAGAAGCGGTACGTAGGGTATCTTTCTCTGAAGATCAAAGGCAGGATAAGGATACGTGTCAAGATCCGAAAGATTACATTTCATAGAAACCGAATATCCGGTATGCTCGCCGACCCTCTCGAGAATATATTCCTCCCCGGCTCCCGTTTCGATCCAGTCGGCGCCCGAATGACTCTGGGCATGTTCCCGGCAGAGAGTGGCGTATATCCCCCCCAATACAATGGTCACTTCCGGAAAAACCTCTCTTACCACCGCTATAGTCTCCTGTACTCCCGGGTACCAATACGTCATCATGGAAGTCACGAGCACAAGGTCAGGTTTTTCGGTGGAAATCAGGTCTTTCTTGAACCACGCTTTTCGGATCCCATATCTTGAAAAATTACGTGCTATATCCTCCAAGCCGTCAGGCTTAGGAATCCGGGTTTTAAAATACGGTCCCTTGCCGAATCGGGCATGCGGGTCGGTTGGTGGTGCCTCGGGATGAAAACGATCCAGGCAGTCAATATAGGAGATGTTGAATCCATGACAACGCAGTATCGATGCCAGCGACAGAAGTCCCAGGGGTTTGGCCCAGAAATCATAAGCGGCAAAATCGTGGATCCAGGGATTGATCAGAAGGATATGAGGGGTATCGAATTTCACACAGAACCGTGTTGATTAATAATCATCGTCCGTTGGGAAATACTCCATGGACGTCTTTTTTAATTCCTCTCGGCTAAAAAGAAGGGTGTAGTTGTCAATGGATGTTTCTAAGGAAATACTGCGGGCGAGTTCCCAACAGGATGCCTCATCTTTTGCATGGATCATGGTGTACAGGTTGTACAACCAATCATCTTTGGGATTTCTTCGGTAGCAATGGGAAACCGAACTAAAAGAAGCCATTTTTTCTCCCACCACATCAACGCGGTCTTCATCCACCTGCCATGCCACCATGGCATTGGCTTCATATCCGGTTTTTTGATGGCGTAAGGTAGCGCCAAATCGCCGGATAACCCCTTTATCACAAAGATTTTTCAGGCTTTTTAGGAGCAATTCTTCAGAAATACCCAGATTTTCGGCAATTTCTAAATACGGCCTCTCGGTTATCGGAATATCTCCCTGAATTGAAGCGATGATTTTTTTATCCAGTTCGGTCAGCATGATGTGATTTAAAGTGTTGAGTCAGAAAAAGTCAAGGATTTTTCTTTTCAGGAAACAGCTTAAGTATCTCTTTTTCCGAAGCCTTGCATATCCCCCGTTCAGTGATAAAACCGGTCACCAGCCTGGCGGGTGTCACATCAAAAGCAAAATTGGCAGCCGGACTGGATTCAGGCGTAATCAGAACATCCATCGTCTTCCCCTGATCCATGCCCTGAACATATCGAACTTCATCCGGATCGCGTGTTTCGATGGGAATCTCTTTTATTCCATCTCTTAGCGTCCAATCGAATGTACTGGATGGAAGGGCGACATAAAAAGGAATATTGTTGTCCCGGGCAGCAAGGGCCTTAAGGTAGGTCCCGATTTTATTGGCAACATCTCCGGTGAAAGTGGTCCGGTCGGTCCCGGTGATCACCATATCCACCATTTTGTGCTGCATGAGATGACCGCCGGCATTGTCGGTGATGACCGTGTGGCGTATGCCGTGTTTGCCCAGTTCCCAGGCTGTCAGTCTTGCACCCTGGTTTAAGGGTCTGGTTTCGTCAACCCATACGTGGATATCGATCCCCCTATCATATGCTGCATACATCGGCGCCGTTGCCGTACCGTATTCGATGCAGGCCAGCCACCCGGCATTACAATGGGTCAGCAGGTGAACGGTTTCGCCTTTTTTTCTGCGGCTGATATCTTCAATCAAACTGACTCCGAATTCGCCAATTTTTCGGCAGTTTTCAGCTTCGTCCTCGGCAATTATTTCAGCTTCTTTTCGGGCGGCATCGATCTTTTCTGAAGTACCCGATACGCTGAACACCGCGGATAACATCTTGTCTACACCCCAGACAAGATTCACCGCCGTTGGCCTGGCTGATTTCAATCTGTCACATTCCTCTATCAGATAACGATCTTCAATATCCTTAGACAGCGAATTCAATATCGCGAGATACACACCATACGCCCCTGTTACACCGATCAGCGGCGCCCCTCTGACATACATCTCTTTGATAGCTATGATAATATCATCAACGGTCTTAAGATCGGTAATAACAAATTTATGCGGGAGAAGTCTCTGATCGATGATTTTTACTGTTTTTAAATCTTCATCCAGCCAAATAGGTCGTAAGTCTTTGCCGTCTACTTTCATAATATGACCTCTACTTAAACCACATTATTTTTAACGCGTTACAAAACAAGCTTAATACGCTTGAAGGCAGTCCAGAACATACATTTTTTCTTGCCATCCATTATTTTATCATGCAAATATCACACAATCACATTGATTTAAAGTCGACATTAAACAGCAGGATTTTTTTCAAAAAAGCACCTGTAAAAGTTTTTTTTTCAATCATATCCCCGGATTTGTACAAGTCGTTTCTTCCCCCATTCCGACAAGTTTTTATAGGGGCCGTCGAATCCGTCTTCTCCTTTGAATTCTCCGGTATCCGGATCGATTGCGACAAATGGAACCTTTGTGTATCGGGCGGCGGACAAATCTCCTTTTCCGTCGCCGATAAAAACACAGGTTGCAGGATCGAGTTGAAATTCACCCAAAAGCCGTGCCAGTGATTCGGTTTTTGGCCAGTCTCCTCCTCCGCGAATGATGTCAAGCAGAAGGTCAAGTTTTTGAACTCTCAGAATTTCGTTTAATTCCACCAGTGGAGTATTTGAAAGGGCGATCCGGGTAATCTTCAGTCTCCCCAGAGTCGCCAGAATTTCAGTGCACCCTTCGGTCAAGGGTGCCCCGGTCATGGATTGACGGGTTAAATCTATCAGTTTTTGCCAGCAAAGCACATATTTGTTTTCTCCGAGAGGCTCTCCAAAAAAATGTGCCTGAACTTTGCGTATTTTGCTTCCCCGGTCGATTCCGGTGAGTGTGAGATAAAAATCGGCAATGCGGTCTTGAATGATCGGATCATCGGAAAAGGCCCTTCCCATGGCTTCGGCATTGGCCAGATTTGAATCAAGCAGCACCCCGTTCACATCAAAAATACACACCTTGATCTTTTTGAGATCCATGCTTTTAATACCTTCCCCAAAAACAATTTCAACCATAAAACTTCAGAACTTGCCGAGTTTATAACAATTGCCAAATTTAGGCAAAATAGCCTTAGCCCGGATATTTCATGAAAATTTCGGAAACTTGACCGCTGATCTCAAACTTTTTCAATGGTAACATAAATCTAACCGTCACGATAGTTGCGTGAAATATTTTTTGACTTTCTTTAGAAAAGCCTTACCCTTTTCCAAGACAACGTTGATTCAAAGCGGTGTCATTTTTAAATTATTTTGAATGATAACGTAAAAGAAATGTTAATTAATGAGGTGACCTTATGAAAAATATATGCATCGTTGAACGGATATCAAAAGCGAGTATCGGGGTTTTTTTCCTTTTTGTCGCATCAGGTTTTATGTTGAGCGGTATCACTGTTCTTCCGCTTTTTGGATTCTTGTTGGCTGTACCGGCATTGCTTGCTTCAATATATTTCTTTTCCGCCCATCTGAATAAAAGCTGTGAAATTGAGGTTGAGTAAAAGCTTTCGCGCTGTGCTTTATAGAAATTCTAAGCTATATGATAAAATTCGGCGGCGCCTTAAGAGATATCGATATCTCTGTGGAGCCATTTGAAGCGTTCAAATGGCTCCCGAATGATCCCCTTGTAAACTTGTGGGCTAAATATTGTATTTAAACAACGCTCTATTGACAATCGTTATATTTCATGTAAGTTTTTGAAAACCCCCAATAAAGAGAAAAATGATGAGTGATTGGATTACATTTGAAAACGCAACGTATCTGGTAGAGCAAGCTTTTTTAGTGGCGGATGACAATACCGCTGCTTTGCTCGAAAAAACGTCTATAGAGGTGTATACCGGCAGGGACGGCAAAAAGCATCTAAAAGGCAGTGGTCTTGTTCAAAATATGCTGCTTGTGGAGCTTTTGGAAGAAAATGACGACCTGGATTTAATTCTGGATTTAGGGGAAAACTTCAAATACCTCATGAAAACACCAAGAATTATCGGAGGAAAAGTCTTTTCACCGAATACAAAATCTTTTATTCAGTTCGATCCCATCGCTCCCTGGAGCGAGATCTCAGAGTCAGAATTTACGAAACTGAAAAACGAATTCAAATTGTTATAACAATCATCCTCAATTAACAATCATGGGATTAACTTTCTGCCTTAATTGATCGTACGTCGAAGATGCCCCGGGTTCTCCCGATAACGGGATCTTCGTTTCACTACGAAAGGCATCAAGGGTGAAGCCCCGCTATACAAAGCGGGATAAACCTCCGTCGTCTAATGCGAACCCTTGATAACGAAGACACCGTAGGAGTCAGGACGAAGGCCATAGGGTATCATCGGCTTTCGCTGAATCGAGGTTATAGCAATCAGGACACTTGGCATAATACTTGCCGGCGGAGCTCTTAAATAAGGCGCCACCCTGCAAGCCAAATCCTCCTGCTGTGTATGTTATTTTAATGATTACCTCACTTTTGCAGTCCGAGCATGTATCATTTAATTCGATTTTCGATTTTTTTGGGTTGCCATTGAATAATTCTTTTAATATTTCAACCATTAAACATTAACCTCTAATTTGAATTTCATCTGAGTCGCTATACCGATTATTCTTCATCCACCCCACAAGATAGACCAAACCCACGCCAACAAGTAGTATGAGAAACATTGTAGAACCCGCGCCAATCTTCAACATCATCCAACTCAATCCCACAAGCGGTAAAAGAAAAATGCAAACCACCGGCCTCAAGTATGAATGTTTAGAAATGAAATCTGCTGCCGGGGGTGAATTTCTGTAATAATACTTCACAAAATTTTTTCCAGGGCCATTGGTCAGCAAATAACGGTCGCGGAACTTACACAATATTCTAACATGCGGTTCCAATAACGATCCGTATGCAGCCGTTGCGATGAAACAGCCACCACCACCACCGCCACCAATAGCACCGCTAGCAACACTATTATCAGCGGTCCCTTCTCTAAGAGCCACCTCGTTGGAATTAGTGCTTGTAAATCCATCGTTATCGAAAGCCCTTACGACAAAATAATATATTTTCGTTATATCCAGATCATAAATGGTACATTTGGCTTCTATCGATTCCCAATATGGAACGCTGTAATTATAGGATCGGCCTTCTTCACGTAAAAAGACTTTGTAGCCAGCCACGTCCGGCTCGTTGTTGGGCGCCCATTGAAGGGTAATGTCCATTGCATAAATGGATGATGCGAAACAAAAAAATATAAAAAGGAACAGCAAAATTAATTTAAAATTTGTAGATCGTTCTCTCTTTTGTAACTGCCTCATATTCAAAATTATTTTGTAGATTAAACATTTTTTTAGGGAAATTTACGTTTAAGATTTCAGTTTTACATGTTGTAAAAACGAAAGCTCTTTGAAAGGATTAAGATCATCTATTAGAGCAATATATATGCCAATTTAGAACGATTCGCATTGTTCTTCCATGGTTGTGAAAACCCGAATGATATAAGAAAGATAGAACCATGTTGACAATGAGAGATGATCGTTGGATCTGACTCTGAAGTTTGGGGAATTTAATGAAGAAATTGTTGCTAACGTATTGACACTTTTAGACTAAGAGTAAAGACACTGTAAAGATGGTTTCAAGATGGATGCGTTGTGGTACTGTATGATTTTATAACCGCTGTAAGCAACTTAAAGCACAGGCTTCTAATTTTACCATAGGTTGTTGAGTGAAGGAAATACCTTCACTAAATCTTCATTTGCTTTCAGAATCTTGAGCCGTTCTTTCCAGCAAACCGATAGTGCCTGATGTATGGAATTACATACATAAATCTGATCGTTTTTTTCAATTAAAATATTTCTTTCAGCCAACTGCTTCAAAGGCTTTTTAGTAATATTCATGTTACCTTTGAAAAATATCCGTTTGACTCACTGCATTATAAATTATCGTGCCGGGAAAAGGGATGCCTTCTGGATGAAATCCTTTG
>Ga0224502_10000138_pt1 | contig 21527 bp, 20 predicted proteins | sample SF_Oct11_sed_USG_5_FD_169104 | JGI IMG/M metagenome (GOLD analysis project Ga0224502, IMG submission 169104) | Sediment microbial communities from San Francisco Bay, California, United States - SF_Oct11_sed_USGS_13 | ecosystem: Environmental > Aquatic > Marine > Sediment | place: USA... | reverse complement strand
CGCTGAACTTCATTGTGCGGTCTCGGACAGCACCCGGAACTGGCGTATAAGCCGCAGCGACTCGGAAATATCGGGTGCCGTCACCGTGACCATGGTGTCGAGAATCTCGGTGATCGTGTCCCGAACGCTTGCGACCTGCGCGCTGCCGCTGTCGAAATACCGGACGAGCAGTGCATCGGCATCCTCGAGGCTTTGCTCGAAAATGGCCTGTTCGCCGCGCAGCAGCGCCAGCCTGCCCGCCTGTAGCTGCAGGGCGAGATTGTTGCGGATCAGCCGTGAAGCATCGGGCGTGAGCAGGGCCCGTGTTTCCTCGTCGGGTGGCGTTACCTTGACGAGGCCCGACATGGCGTCCTTTACCGAGGCCCAGGCGCGACCGGCAGCACCCAGCTCTTCAGCCGATGCGCCCCCCGTTTCGCCCGTAGTGCTCCCCGTCGCCCGCAGTGGCAGCGTCTCCACCACCCGCGCCAGGCTTGCAAGCGTCAGCGTCGCACCCTGCAGGTCCGGCTTTTCCATGGCTTCGAGCGCGGCCAGCTCATCGGCCAGTGAGCGTCTCACGTCGGTGAGCGCAGGGTTGGCCATCTGCACGACGCGTTCGTCGGCCATCTCGAGCGCGAGCATCGCGAGCTTCGGGTTGTTGCCGAGCTGCAGCTGCGCATTCGCGATCTGCATGTAGTACTCCGCTTCTGCGAGCAACCAGGTATCCCGTGCACCCGCGGAGGCACCCTGTAACGCGGCAACGGAATTTTCGAGGTTCGACATGCGCCCGGGCATCGACTCGAGGATTTCGGCCCGGCGCTCGACTTCGCCCTGCAAGCCGGCGATACGCGATTCCAGGGCCTCGTCGCTCGATGCGAGTTCGTCGAGGCTGTTGTCCAGGCCGGACAGGGACTCGCGGGACTCGTCAACACGGCTGGCCAGGCGCTCGAGCGACTGGCTGCCTGCCGCCTCGACGGCGCGGGTGCGGCGGTCTTCCACGATCATGTAGCCAACGGCTGCCAGCGTCAGCAAGGCCAGGAACAGCGCCAGCCAGGCGACAGGCGATGTGACGCGAGCGGGCTTCGCGGCAGGCGGTGGCCGCGGCTCGGGTTCTGCTGTTTCGACGGGCTCTTCCTTGCTTTCGACCGGGACTTCCCTCTCTTCGGGCGCTGGGCTATCGGCCTGCGGCTCTTCGTCGGCGGCCTCGGCCGACACGGGTTCCCCGGTCCCGGCTTCCGCCGTTTCCTTGTCTTTTGTTTCTTCGCTCATGAGTTCTGTCCGGAACTGTGAGGCGCGAGGTTCGCGATTGCGCGCACGATCTCGTCTGCACCCGGCCCGTCCGCAAGTGTCGCCGGACAACCGGGGAGGCGGCCTGTAACCTGTTTTATCACACGAGCCGCCGGCGTAACCAGTAGCGTTTTTGCTAATGCCTCGTGGCAGGATTCGGGCAGCAATACCAGCAGATTGTGGAATGACTCCACGCTCATGACGATTACGACCGCGATGTCCCCCGCCTCCAGCTGCCGTACGAGGTCCGCGATTTCCGCCTCCGGGTAGTCAGGCGTCCGGCGGGCGTAGACCTCGAGGTAGTCTACGTTCGCGCCGCGTTCGCGCAGGGTCGTTGCCAGCAGCTCGCGCCCACCGTTGCCGCGAATGATGCGGATCGTCTTGCCGCGCACGTCTGTCAGCGCCGGTTCTTCGAGCAGGCTCTCGCTGTCGAAACCGCTTGCCGGGCGGATGTCGACGACCCGGGCCGCGGCCTCGATCGCAGAGGCGGTTGCAGGGCCGACCGCGGCGATCGCGCCGCCCTCCGACCAGGCCAATCCGTGCTCGACGGAATTGCGGCTCACGAATATGACGATGTCCGGGTCCGGCAGCCCGGCAAGGTCGGAAGCTATGTCCTGCGGGCTGCGGGGTGCGATTTCGATAACCGGGAAGACGATGCTGCGGCCTCCTGCCGCCTTGATCGCTGCGATGAGTTCCTCGGCCTGCCCGGCAGGGCGCGTAACGAGTACGCCGACGCCCGCGAGGGGCGTGTCAGCCATCCGCGGTGGCCGCCTGTTCGAGCAGTTCGCCTGCACCCTGTTCGAGCAGCGATACTGCAAGTTGCCTGCCGATCTGTTCGGCGTCCCCGGCCGGACCCTCGCGCGAGTCCCGCAGCGAGCGGCTGCCGTCCGGCAGGGCGACGAGCGCGGTCAGCCGCAACCGGTCACCGGCAATGGTGGCGAAGGCGGCGACAGGCGACTGGCAGTTCGCCTGCAGGGTCAGCGCGACCGCGCGCTCAGCCGCGGTCGTCCTGGAGGTTTCGGCATGCTCGAGCTTTGCCAGCACGCTCCGCAGATCCGCGCGATAAGCGAGGCACTCGATGCCGATGACCCCCTGTGCGGCAGCCGGCAGCATCTGTTCAGTCTCAAACTGCTGCCGGATGTTCTGCTGCAGGCCGAGCCGTTCGAGTCCGGCAGCGGCGAGAATGATGGCGTCGTACTCGCCTGCCTCGAGCTTCGCGAGCCGCGTATTCACGTTACCGCGCAGTGGTTCGATGACCAGGTCGGGACGCATCATCCGCAACTGGGCCTGGCGCCTGAGGCTGGAACTGCCGACCCGCGCCGCTTCAGGCAGCGCGTCGAGTGAGTCGTAGTGAGTGGAGACGAAAGCGTCCGCATGGCTGGCACGGTCCAGCACGGCGGCCACACAGAATCCCTCCGGCATTTCAGCCGGCACGTCCTTCATCGAGTGTACGGCGATGTCGGCATCGCCCTGCTGCATCGCGACTTCGAGTTCCTTGATAAACAGGCCCTTGCCGCCGATCTTCTGCAGGCTGCGGTCCAGTATTTCGTCACCACGTGTCGACAGCGGCACCAGCTCCACGCTGTTGACTTCGTCGAGTTGCTGCAGTCGCTCTGCGACATGCTCGGCTTGCCAGAGCGCTAACGCACTCTTGCGTGTTGCGATTCGGATCAACAATGGTCTTCAACCTCCCTTCAGGCGCCTGCGGACGTCGGCGAGATGCCGACGGCTGATTATCAACTCGTTTTCCGGTTCTTGCGAGCCGTCGCGCAACACGACGTGGTGTTTGCCGTCCGAGGTCTTCGCGAGCCGTTCGATCTTGTCCACCGCTACGATGGCGCCCCGATGAATGCGTACGAATTCGTCGGCGAACTCCTCTTCCAGCGATTTTAACGAATCGTCGATGAGGTCCTGGCCGCCGACATGATGCACGCAGACGTATTTCTGGTCAGCCCGGAAATAACGCACGTCGTCGACGGGGATGAGCTTCAGCTGACCGTGAGACGCCGAGCAGACATGTTTTCTGCGCGACTCCATGTGGGATGCGGCTGCCACATCGGCAAGCGTGCCCGCCGCGAGTCGTGCCGCCTGCTGCAGCGCACTCGCGAGGCGTTCGCGCCTCACGGGCTTCAGCACATAACCGATGGCGCGCGCATCGAAGGCATCGATGGCGTATTCATCGTAGGCCGTGGTGAAGACGATGGCGGGCGGCGAATCCAGCTTGTTCAGGTGATGCGCCGCCTCGATGCCGTCGAGCCCGGGCATGCGGATATCCAGCAGTACAACGTCCGGATTCGTCTCGGCGGCAATCCTCAGGGCTTCCTCGCCGTTGCCGGCCTCGCCGGCCACGTCGTACTCGTCGAAATCCTCGAGCAGCTGCCGCAGGCGGTCGCGCGCCGGCTTTTCGTCGTCAACGATCAGGACCTTCATCGGCGCATCACGCCTCTCCCTCCTCGAGAGGGAATCGCAGGCTGACCGTAAACCGGTCGCTCTCGTCGGAGATCTCGACGGCCGCGCGATTGCCATACGCGAGTTCGAAGCGCTGGCGGATATTGCCCATTGCCATCTTGTTGCCGCGTTTCGAGCGCTCCGTGCCGGAGGCGACCGGGTTCGACATGGAAATGACCAGGTCCCTGCCGTCGCGTTTTCCCGTGACCGTCACCTCGCCCCCGTCGGGCAAAAGCTCGATGCCGTGGTAGATCGCGTTCTCGAGCAGAGGCTGAATTGTCAGGCTCGGGATGAGCGCACGCATCGGCAGGTCCGCGACGTCCCAGCGCACCTTCAGGCGGTCGCCGAGCCGCAACTTCTCGATGCGCTGGTAGATCGCTGCCGTCTCGAGTTCCTGTTTCAGCGACGTGCGGTTTTTTGAACTGCCGAGGTTGGCGCGCAGCAAATCGGAGAGGTCTTCGACCGCTTCTTCAGCCTGCCGTGGATCGGTGCGCGTGAGCGAGGCGATGGTATTCATACTGTTGAACAGGAAATGCGGCCGGATGAGCGCCTGCAGCGCGCTGATTCGCGCCTGGGCTTCCAATACGATGCTGCGTCGCCATTCGCTGGAGACATACAGGTAGCGCATGCCGAGCGCGATGACAATGGCGCTCACCATGAAGGTCCGGAAGAGGAATCCAGCGTGCGAGTCATGAATGATCACGGATTCGGCAAAGATCCGGGTCAGCTGGTACGCGATCTCCGCCAGCAGCAGGCACATCGCCAGCAGGATGACATAGCCGAGCGCGAATGCCCGGGTTTTGCCTGCCTCCTCGAGCCGGCTGCGCAGCACGCACATGAGCGCACAGCCGAGCAGCGCGAGCCACAGCACGAACAGGGCGGTCTTGGAGAGTTCGAAGAGGAACCGACCGGATTCGGTCGTCCCGGCGAGCGTCAACACGATGGCCACCAGCGCCGCGACGAGCACGACGACGAATACCGTGCCGGTTGCACAGAAGTCAGGCAGGTATACCTGGGATTCGGACTCGGCGGAACTGCTGGAACTGTTGGCTACGGCCAAACCTGGCGCTCCTCACGAACTGAGTCCGGATTGTAGCGCCGGGCGAGGAGCTTTTCTCTACGAGCAGTGTTCCTGGATTGCCTCTTCAGCCTTGCGTCGCGCCTCGAGTATCTGTTCGTCGTCGAGGTAATCGCGCTCGCCGGACTCGTCCTGGCGATAAAGCCTGTGAGCCTGCAGGTAAGACTCGAGGCGGGAGCGGCTCTCCTGGCACTTCGCGGCACGCGCTTCCATTTCAGCGCGCGCCTGCGCTTCGGCTTCACGCCGGCTCTCTGTTTCGCTACGGGCTTCATCGAGGGCTTCCATATAGTTCTGACGCCGCTTGACCTGGGCGCTTACTGCGGCGGTGCTGGTGCCCGAGTAGCTGATGCCCAAGCGCTCTTCGCCGGATTCACCCGTGGGGCGGTCTACGTAGTGGACGTTGCCGTCTTCGTCAACGTACTTGTAGATCTCCCCGGCCAAGGCACTGGTCGTCAGGGCCGCGGCAGAAAGAACGAGTACGAGAATTTTGCGATTCATGGCTTACCTTCCGTGTAGAGACCACGCTCTGCATAGCATTGAACAATAAGTGCATTAGATCATGCCAGCCGCAAAACTGCCGTGATTGCGTTCACAGGCAGCGTGTGCACTGTATCGCAGTTTTTGGAGGTGCAAAAAAGCGGGCCCGAGGGCCCGCCAAGTCCTTGCTTTCAAGGGGGTTTTGCTTCTTTAGTGGGGGATTGAGGGGCCCCGCGAAACACCGTTTATGGCAAGTCGCAGGGCCCGTGTTATGTCCCTATTCGGCCTTCGTGAATTCCGGGTAGGCCTCGAGGCCGCACTCGGAAATATCCACGCCCTCGTACTCCTCTTCCTCGGAGACACGGATACCGAACGTTTTCTTTATGGCGAACCAGAACACGAAGCTCGTAACGAACACCCAGGCAAAAATCGAAACGATTCCTATGAGCTGGGCACCCAGCGACGCGTCCGGGTTCGTAAAGCAGACCGCCAGCAGGCCCCAGATGCCGACCGTGCCGTGAACCGAGATGGCGCCGACAGGGTCGTCGATCTTCAGCTTGTCGAGCAACACGATCGAAGCGACGACGAGCAGGCCGCCGACGGCACCGATCATCGTGGCCGCGATCGGCGAGGGCGTCAGGGGCTCAGCGGTAATTGCAACCAGGCCGGCCAGTGCTCCGTTGAGGGCCATCGTCAGGTCGGCCTTGCCGAACCACAGGCGCGACAGCAGCAATGCGAACACCAGGCCGCCGGCCGCCGCCATGTTCGTGTTGACGAACACGAGCGCGACCGCGTTTGCTTCGCCGACATCGGAGACTTTGAGCTCCGAACCGCCGTTGAAGCCGAACCAGCCGAGCCACAGGATCAGCGTGCCCAGTGCGGCAAGCGGCAGGTTGGCACCGGGAATGGCGTTGACCTGTCCCTGTGGGCCGTACTTGCCTTTTCGTGCGCCGAGCAGCAGCACGCCTGCAAGTGCGGCTGCTGCGCCGCACATGTGCACGACACCGGAGCCGGCGAAGTCGAGGAACCCGGCAGCATCGAGCCAGCCCGCGCCCCATTTCCAGTAACCCTGCACGGGATAAATGAAACCCGTCAGAATTACGGCAAACAGGAAGAACGACCAGAGCTTCATGCGCTCCGCAACGGCACCCGACACGATGGACATCGCGGTAGCGACGAACACGACCTGGAAGAAAAAGTCCGACAGGTTCGAGTAATAGGCGTCGCCGGCGACAACGGTCGCGACGTCATTGTCGGCCGATCCCAGCAGGCCGCTGCCGAGCGTCGAGAGGCTTGCGAACACACCGCCTTCGAAGCCGCCCGGGTACATGATCGAGTAACCGCACAGCATGTACATGATGCAGGCGATCGAGTAGAGGCCCACGTTCTTGGTCAGGATTTCGGCCGTGTTCTTGGCACGGACCAGGCCGGATTCCAGCATCGTGAAGCCCGCGGCCATCCACATGACCAGCGCTCCACAGACGAGAAAGTAAAAAGTGTCCAGCGCGTAGGCCAGCTCAGTGACCTGTGTCGCTATCTGAGTTACATCTTCCACGACAAGATTCTCCTTATAGGTTATACGGCTTCTGCGCCCGTCTCACCGGTGCGGATGCGAATGGCCTGCTCGAGGTCGGTGACGAAGATCTTGCCGTCACCGATCTTGCCGGTTCGTGCCGTGTTGGCGATGGCTTCGATAACCTGCTCGGCGATGTCGTCGTCGACGGCGAGTTCTATCTTCGCCTTTGGCAGGAAGTCGACGACGTATTCGGCGCCACGGTAAAGCTCCGTGTGGCCACGCTGGCGACCGAAGCCCTTGACCTCGGTCACGGTGATGCCCTGTATGCCGATGTCGGCGACCGCCTGGCGCACGTCGTCCAGCTTGAAGGGCTTGATGATCGCGGTGATCAGTTTCATGAGTGGGTTCCCCTTGCTTGCAATGTCAAACAGCTGCGGGGCGAGTGATGTGTCGCCCCGCATATCGTGGTCATAGATCGAAGGACTTTCCGATCGTGAAGATGAGCGACTCATCGTCGGCGCCGATCAGGTCTTCATTGGCGAGAATCAACGCGATGCCGAAGTCGATCTCGGCGATGGTCGTGCCGTATCCGAACTCGAGGTAGTCACCGTCGAAGTCCTGGGAAAACGTACCGAATGTGCCGTAGAAACCCTTGTGTTCGAAGGTCAGCGCAGCAAACGTGTAGTCCTGCGTCGGGCCGGTGAAGTTATCGTAGCGGCCGATTGCCACATCGAGTGACAGCGCGCTGAAGGCTCCGCCCAGGTTGATCTCCTGGTAGGTATCGTCGAAGTCGCCCGTGTAGAAATAGCCCGTATAGCCGACGCTGAGACTGAAGTCTCCGACGTCTGCGCCATAGCCGAAATAGCCGTCGACCTCGAGGCCGTCGCCGACGTCGGCAGCCCAGGTGCCGACGTAGAAGCCGCCGGATTCGTAATCGAGGCCACCGCTCGCCGACGAAACCTTCTGCAGGATGCCGCGGAAGTGATATTCGCTCGCCCAGCCGATGTTCGCCGACGCCTGCGCATTGGCTGCGGCGCTTGCTGCCAACAAGGCGGCCACCAGGCCCATTCTCAATACTGCTTTCATTGTCTTGCTCCCGTAAATAAGCTGCTTGGCCCAATTGGCCGCTCGTCACCTGCTTGGGAGCAGTATTCGTGCCAGTTTGATTAATATTGTTTAAAATCAATCCTATAAATTCACTGCGCTGCAGCAGGCGCACTGCTTTGGCGCAGGCTTTCGGTGCGCTGCCCTAAATTGGTGAGCGGCCGTCGATTCGCCGGGTTTCGCCGGGATTCGGGGCTGGTCTTTTGGCCGGCGCTCAGGTATCAAACGGCTATGAATGACAATTCCATCGAAGGCCTGGCGAAGAAACTCGCCGATTCGCTGCCCGGCGGCCTGCGTTCAATGCGCGAAGACCTGGAGCAAAATTTCCGTTCGGTGTTGCGTGGGGGCCTGCAGAAGCTCGATCTCGTCACGCGCGAGGAGTTCGAGGTGCAGGAAGCCGTGCTTGCCCGTACCCGGGAAAAACTCGAGGCGCTGCAGGAGCGCGTCGCCGAGCTGGAAGAGTCATCGGATTAATCCTGTAGGAGCGCTTCTCGAAGCGCGACCAGATTCAAGGCCATGGAGGGCCAGTGAGTATCGCGATCCTTGCGAGTCGTGCGCAGCTCGGTATCGAGGCGCCGCCCGTTACCATCGAAGTGTTTCTCTCCGGCGGGCTGCCGCGCTTCAATGTCGTCGGCATGCCGGAGACGGCCGTCAGGGAGAGCAGCGACCGCGTCCGCGGCGCCATCATCAATTCCGGGCTGCCGTTTCCCAGGGAACGTATCACCGTGAGCCTCGCGCCCGCCGACATGCGCAAGACGGGCGGGCGCTTCGACCTTGCCATCGCGCTGGGCATTCTTTGCGCGCAGAAGGCGGTCCCGGCGCGCTCGCTCGATAACACTGAATTCCTGGGCGAGCTGTCACTGAATGGCAACCTGCGTCCCGTGCCCGGTGTACTTCCGGCAGCGCTAAGGGCGGGGGAGACCGGTAACGCTGTCGTGGTGCCGCGGGACAATGCCGGCGAAGCCGCGCTCGCACGAGGCAAGGTCTACCCTGCGCGGACCCTGCTCGACGTGATCGCGCACCTCAAGGGCTCCCGGCCCATCGAGGCGGCGCCGGACGCGAGGCCGGGAGCGGCTGATTCAAGGGGGCCTGACCTATTCGAAGTTCGCGGGCAGTCGCGTGCCAAGCGGGCCCTGGAGATTGCGGCGGCCGGAGGCCATAACCTGCTGCTGATCGGGCCGCCCGGCACGGGCAAGAGCATGTTGGCCCGCAGGCTGCCGGGGATCCTGCCGCCCATGACCGATCGCGAGGCGCTGGAAACGGCCGGTGTGAATTCGGTTCTCGGCCATCGGATCGACCTGTCGCGGTGGCGGCGGCGCCCGTTCCGTGCGCCGCACCACACGGCGTCGGCGCCTGCCGTGGTCGGCGGAGGGTCGGGACCGCGGCCGGGCGAGATCTCGCGTGCGCATAACGGGGTGCTGTTCCTCGACGAGCTGCCCGAATTCAGCCGCCACGTGCTCGAAGTGCTGCGCGAACCGCTGGAAGCCGGCGTCATTACGATCTCGAGGGCCGCCCGGCAGGCCGACTTCCCGGCACGCGTGCAGCTGGTTGCCGCGATGAACCCCTGTCCTTGCGGCTACCTCGGGGATACACGAGGGAGTTGCCACTGCAGCCGGGATCGGGTTACCGGCTACCGCAGCAAGATCTCGGGACCGCTACTCGATCGTATCGATCTGCGCGTCGAAGTCGGCAGGCCGCCAGTGGACACCCTGCGCGACGCCGGCGCGGGTGGCGAGGGCAGCGACGCGGTCAGAAAACGTGTTGTAGCGGCTCGCTCGGTAGCGCTCGACCGCAGCGGGGTATGCAACGCGGAACTGGACGGTGAGCGGCTCGAAGCCGCATGCCGAATCGGCAAAGAAGGGCTGGCATTGCTGGACGAGGCCATCGAGCGATTTGCGCTGTCGGTGCGCGCCTATCACCGTGTGCTGCGAGTGTCGCGAACAATCGCAGACCTTGCCGGCGCCGAACGCGTCGACGCCGCGCATGTCGCTGAGGCGTTGTCGTTGAGAGCACTGGAGCAGCGCGGGACTGCGAAGTGATGGGCCCCAGGGGCTAACGGGTCCCTTAGTGCCGGAACGCGAGGTCGTTACTGCGATTCGGCGATCATGTAGTCGACGGCGTTGGCGACTTCCTCGTCGGAAAGGTCGGTGCGCCCGCCTTTCGCCGGCATGTAGCCGGCCGATCCCTGGTAGCCGTTGATCGCGTGATCCTTCAGCATGTCGATTCCCTGGGCGATGCGCGGCGCCCAGGCCTCTGCGTTGCCCAGGACGGGAGCGCCGCCGATACCGGCACCGTGACAGGCGAGGCACGCGCTGTTGTAGACCTGGGGACCCGACAGCGCAGCAGCAACGGGCTCCGGTTCCGCCACGGTCTCGGCCGTGGGTGCCGCCGCGGTCGCTTCCTCGCCCGGCAGATACACTTCGCCGACAGGGCGTATGCGTACTGCAACGGCCGCCTGGAACTCTGCCCCGTCGCGCTTGTAAACCCCCTGTGTACGATCCGAGATTTTCATCGCGAGGACGAATATACCCAGCGCGGCGATGGCGAGTACGCCGACCACCAGCGAGTAGATGTCGAAAAATTTCTGGTCGCGATCCAAGGTCCTGCTCCGCTTTATTATGTAGTACCGGCCGGGCAATCCCCGGCTGCAGGGCCGGAATTATATATGGAATGTGACGGCCGTGGGACCGTCGCGCTTTAATCGTTGCTAGTCTCGCCCCATATCCAACAATGAGATTCCGGCCCGGGCACGCGGGCTTTGGCGAATCCTGAAGGGGAATGCATGCGCTACAGGGCACTGATGCTCACGCTGTTGATGCTGCCGGTTCAGCTACTGGCCGGCGAAGATGGCGTCGGGTCCGGTGCGCGCTACTCATCCAATGCATTCGCGTACGACATCGAACCGCCTGCGGGGACATGGGTTCCATGGGCGGCGCTCGAGGACGACTATGCACATGCGGACGCCGGCTACCTCGGAGTCAGCGGTTACGGGGCGGTGGTCATGCCGGTCTGCTGGCAGGGTGAAAGACCGTCACAGCTCGCACTTCTCGACGTGTTCCTGTCACGTTTCGGCGAAGACTATCCAAGCCCGTTCATTGATTCGGAGTCCGAAGTCAGCAAGGGCAATGCAAACGGCAGTTATCTCGTCGGCAACGAGGCCGTCGATCGCGAGGATTACACCTATCATTTCTGGATCATCGCCAACGCCAGTTGCGCCTACACGCTCGCGGCGTGGGGGCCGGCCGACGATCCCGGCACCATCCGGGACCTGCATGTGCTCTGGGATAGCCTGCAGCTGAAGTCCTCGCCCGCGATCCTTGAAAGCGGCGGTTCGGATGCGGAGAAAACCGCAAACGCCTATTTCCTCAACCAGGTGGGTACACACTATTTCCAGGCCCGCAGCTATCGGGACGCTTTTCGGTTCCTGTCACAGGCTGCCGATCTCGATACCGGCGAATCGGCCTACGTCACGAACGCGCTGCGCGTGCTGGTTGAAATCGACGCTTACCAGGAAGCCTATGAATGGTTGCAGCCGCGGCTCTCGCGCTACGGCGACGATCTCGTCGTGCGCAGCTGGGACGCCTGGCTTGCCTACCAGAACGACGAGCCGGACAAGGCCTTGCGTCTTTACGAAAAGCTGTTTCGCGAGGGCTATCGTGAAGACGATGAGTTCGCGCTGTACGCAGGCCTCCTGGCCGACCGGGAGGATTGGGAGAAAGTCGAATCCGAATTCGCCGAGTATTCTGCGGATGGCATGACCGGAACCTTGCGGAAGCTGCAGGCCGATCTCCATAGCCGGCGCGGCAACTACGAAGAGGCGCTCGCGATACTCGACAGCATGATCGAGGGCCGGCCCTTCAGTGCCGACCTCACCTACGCAAAGATCGAAGTGCTCGACCAGATGGACAGGCCGGCCGAAATGCTGCAGCTCGCGGAACTCCTGGTCGAAAAGAATTACCGCTCGCTGGAGAGTTTCTTCTACAAGGGGTACGCGGAATACCAGCTCAAGTCGTACCTGAAAGCTCGGGATTCCTTCAACGCGGCATTGAAATATTCGCCAACCAGTTCGGTCGTCCAGGAATACCTTGCGAGCATCAACAACATCCTGGGGGAAGGGGAGAACGCAAGCATCAGCGAAGCGGTCGCTGCGGTTCCCTTGCCCGGCGAACTTCGGTCACTCGTCGACAGCGCCCCGTTCAATGAGACCGTCGACGGCTACGGCGCCTGGTTCCTGAATCGGATCACCGGTTACGCATTTGGCGGCGGGGAGACCTTGTCCAAGACGCAGGTGCAGCAGATCAAGGTGCAGGACGCACAGGGTGTTGCGAATTTCAGCACACTGGAGTTCAACTTCGATCCGGCGTTCGAGCAGTTCTACGTGAACAGCCTCGTCGTGCGCAGCGCGGAAGGCGAAATGGTCGCCGAAGGAGATCCTGCCGCTTACTACGTAACCAGCACGGTCGACGGGTATGAAGCGAGCACGGAGAAGACTGCCCATCTGCCGGTGCCGAGCCTGGCGCCGGGCATGGTGATCGAGGCCGTCGTCACCAAGCGTATCAATGTCGAAAACGACAAGTTCCCGCTGGAGATCCACTATCTTTCCAGCAGCCGTCCGATCGGTTACAGCGCGGTATTCGTCAGCGGAAATCATGACAGGCTGCGATTCGAGTCATTCGGCATCGAGCCGCCGGTCACCCGTAACGGTTCGCTGATCTGGGAAACGCCGAATCCCGTCGTCTACCGCTGGGAGCCGATGCAGCCCTGGTACGATCGCATGCTTCCCTGGGTAACGATCGGTACGACGAGCACGAGCTGGCGCGAGGCGGGGAAGGATTATCTCGCGATCATCGACGACAAGCTGGAAGCGGAGCGTGTGGCGGATATGGCCGCGCGGCTCGTCGAGGGGATGGATGACACGCAGCGCAAGATCGAGATCATCAGCCACTACGTGCAGAAAGAGCTGCACTACGAAGCCATTGAATTCGGGCGCCGCGCCTACGTACCCAAGACTGCGCGAGAGACGCTGCGCGACCGCTACGGTGACTGCAAGGATCACGCCGTCCTGCTCGTCTCGATGCTGCACGCCGTGGGTGTGCCCGCAGAACTCGCGCTCGTCAATATCAACCAGCGCGTGCTGCCGGAGCTGCCGAACATCGACCAGTTCGATCACATGATCGTGTCGGTGCCGGTCAATGACGGGCGCCTGTACATCGACTCGACCGACAAGGACCTCAGGCTCGGCACTACACCGCCGCGTTACATGGCCGGCAATCATGCGCTGGTGCTGGGTGAGACGCCCGAACTGCTGGCTATTCCCGATTTCGCGCTCGGCGATTCCGGGCTGCAGGTCGAGCGCGATATCGAGCGCATCGGAGACGATCAGCTCCGGGTGACCGAGGTCGGGGTGTTCTCCGGTTACCAGGCCGCCGACATGCGTGGGCAACTGCGCGAGATCGAGTCATCGGAAATGCTCGGAACGATGCAGCGATGGGTCGCGGACCGTTATTCGGACGCGATCGTCGACGATGCTTTCGTCGATAACGTGTTCGACGCCAGTGGCGAACTCGTCGTCGAATTGCAATACCGGCTGCCCATCGATGCCGAGTCGTTCAAGCTGCCGGGATTCTTCGAGGCAACGTTTCTGGACTACGAGCGCCTGCCGGAGCGGCGATTCGGCTTCGAGATTCCGGCGCCGATCAGCGTATCGACGGTGACGACAGTGCGGCAATCGACGGCTTCCAAGCTCGACATGGCGTCGAAAAAGCCGGACGCTGACGAGTCGCGGTTCGGCAGCTGGCGGCGCAAAATCAACAGTAGTGACGAAGGCTGGACACTCAGGCTCGAGTATACGAGCAGCCACGACGAGTACGGGGCGGAGGATTACAGCGAATTTACCGACTTCCACCGCAGGCTCGTCGGTTCCATCGAGCAGCCGATGTTGATCGAGTAAGCCGGACGCGGTTTTCTACGTATTCCAATTCCTGCGGATCATCCTCTACACTGCGTTCCGAAAGAGAGTTGTAGGGCCGTTCCCGAACGGTGATGGTGCGCACGCCCAGGCACGACCCTGCAGCGACATGTTCACGCGGTCGGACCGCGGCAGCAGGAGACCCGAATGGACGATTTTGATGACCTGGTCGCTGACCTCAAACAAAAGCGCGACGAATTGCGACTCAAGATTCACCTGGCCTCGAAGGAGGCGCAGGAAGAATGGCAGGAGCTCGAGGAGAAGATGCAGCAATTTTCCTCGCGTGCCGAACTCGGCAAGACCGGCGAGGGTATCGGCGATGCGCTCGGCAAGGTGGGAGAGGAGTTAAAGCTGGGCTACAAACGCATCCGCGACGCCATCAAGGAAGACTGAGCTCACTCAGCACGTTTCGTCTCAGGATCGGCCCGCTTCGTCGCGAGCCTGTGCACTATCGAACTCACGCGCGTCTAAAACCCCGGACTGACATATGACGGGGAGTTAACCATGAAATCTATAATCAGCCTCGTGCTGGCAGGCGTTCTTGCATCCAGCCTGGTGTGCGCGGATAACCTCACCGAGAAGAATGTTGCGGCGGCGAACGAAGTCATCGATGCAGCGCTGGAGGCGCACGCCCCCGGTGGGAAGCTCGAGGACCTCGGCACGCTGATCATCGAATTCGATCGCGTGGTTTACTCGTTCGGCCAGAGTCGCGGCACGGAGCCGCCGTGGGACAAGAGCGAGTCCAGCGGTTTCAGCGCGATCGATCTGGACAATTCGGTGTTCGTGACCCGAACCACCAATTCCGGCGGTGGATTCGAGAGCCACAACGGCACGATCATCAACGCAGACGAAAGTTACCAGCTCGACTACCGGGCCGGCACAGCGGCAAAGATATCGGAACCGGATCTGGACACGGCTTCGGGCCCCTTTATCCGCGTCAGCCCGCCGCTCCTGGTGCGCACGCTCGCCGCGCGGCGAGCGAACGCTTACTACCTCGGCGAAACGCAGATCGATGGCGTGGACTACGACGTTGTCGGTTTCTCCATGACAGTCGGTCCGGCGATCAGCCTGTATTTCGACAAGGACAGCCACCTGCTGCGCCGTAGCGAGCGGATCTTTGCAGGTGTCGGCCTGGTGCAGTACGAGTTCCTGGACTACGAAACGATCAACGGGATTGCGGTAAACCGGACCTTCAATCTCTTCATCAATGGCGATGCCAACGTGGAGCAGAAGAATCGTGTCGCAAAGGTCGATAAGCCGCTCGATCATCTGCTGGCTGTCGACGCGCGCCTGGACGTCATTCCGGAGGTTCAGCCCGACCCGCTGTCTCGCCAGGAAATCGCTGACGGCGTCTGGCTGATCGGCGGAAATGGCACTTACGTGATGTTTGTCGACATGGGCGACTACGTATTCGCTGCAGGCGGCACGGCCGGTCTGCCGGAACGCATCGACTCCCTGCGGGAAGTCGTCGGCGAAAAGCCACTGCGCTACGGCATGCTGACGCATCATCATTTCGATCACGTCATGGGCGTAGGCACTTACGAGGAAGAGGGTGCCGTGCTGATCGCCTCGGCAGCGCACGAAAAGATAGTGCGGGAGGCTGCCGCGGACGGTGAGGCGCTGAAACTCGAGACGGTGGCGGACAGGATGACGCTTGAAGGCGAGACTCGGTCCATCGAGATCATCGATATCGGCCCCACGGCACACACGGAGCATTTGCTCGTCGCCTATCTTCCCGAAGAACAGATCCTGTTCGAGGCCGATCACTTCGCAATGCCGCAGGCGGGGCCGATGCCACCCGCCGTGAGTTCGACGAGAACGTTTGCCGAGGCCCTCGGCCGCAAGGAGCTGACCGCCAGGCTGATCCTGTCGGCACACAGCCCGAGAGCGGGGACGATGGACGATCTGCGGGCGGCGCTGACAAAGGAGGTCTTCCAGGCCAGTCGCTGAGGCAAAACTTTCGGAAAAAGTGTGCTGCGGGCACGGTTTACCCTCGCCCGGCGGGTGCTATAGTAGCGGCGATTTCGCTGATCAAGGGCAAGGCAAGATGGGTTTACAAAGAGCACGCGGGGCGCTGTTGCGCCTGGTTTCCATATCAATTGTCTGCATGGGGTTCGCGCAGGTAGCGCCCGCAGGCGTAATCGGGACCGCCTATATGCTGGACGAAGAGTCCAGGGCGGCAAGTCTGTCTCGCATCGAAGTACTGCTGGCGCGAGAGGACGTCGGCAGGCAACTGGAAGCGTTCGGCGTCGGGCGCGCCATGGTCCTGGAGCGCCTTAACGGACTCAGCAACGCGGAACTCCTGGAACTCGAAGGCCAGATCGAGTCTCAGGTTGCCGGTGGCGACATTCTTGCAGTTATCGGCATTGTATTCGTGGTGCTTCTGATTCTTGAACTCGTGGGCGTGACGGATATATTCAAGAGTATCTAGCCGCGGCACGATGTTCGGCGCGAGAAAAGTTCTCCAAAAGAGCCGGCTGGTGCCGGCTCTTTTCGTTTTGACCAGCGGCTGTGCCTCGATTCCGCCGTCGGTCAGCGAGTTGCCCGATGCCGCGCAGGCCGTCGAACTCGAGGGCACCCCGTTCTTTCCACAAGAGCGATACCAGTGCGGGCCGGCCGCACTGACCACCGTGTTGGCGATGAGCGATGTCGACGTGGCCCTCGACAACATGGTGGACAAGGTTTACCTGCCCGGCCGGCAGGGCAGCCTGCAGATTGAGCTCATGGCCGCGACACGGACGGAGGGGCGCTTGCCCTACCAGGTGGACGGCACGCTCGATGCAATATGGAAAGAACTCGAGGCAGGCCGCCCGGTACTCGTCCTGCAGAATCTTGGCGTCGCAGCGATCCCGCGCTGGCATTACGCGGTCGTGGTTGGCATCGACGCAGAACGCAGCGAGATCGTTCTTCGCTCCGGCACGGACAAGCGCCGGGTCACGCCGATCAGGACCTACCTGCATACCTGGCGACGCGGCGGCTACTGGGGAATGGTCGTGCTGGCACCCGGCGAACTGCCGGCCACCGTCGATCGGTCCCGTTACTTCGCGGCAATCGCGGCGCTCGAAGAGGTAGGGCGCGCCGAAGATGCAGCGGCAGCGTGGCGCGCCGCTCTGCGAAAATGGCCCGGCGATTCCGTCGCCCTTTTCGGTCTCGCGAATGCGTACCTTTCATTGCAGGATTTCGGGGCGGCCGAAACGACCTACCGTGATCTGCTCGATCGGGATCGCAGCTTGCTCGTGGTTCGCAATAACCTCGCGCTGACGCTGGCAGAACAGGGAGAGTATGACGCGGCCATGGAAGAGATCGGTGTCGCTTTGTCGGCCAACAGTGACCCGGTACTGGAGAAACAACTTCGCAATACCGAGGCAACGATTCGACGCCGTATGGCAAGCGGTGAACGGTAACGCCGTGCTAGCGAGACGCCTCCTCGGCGTCGTGTTTCAGGCGCATACTCAGGCCGCGGCTGACGTGCAGCAGGTCGCTGATCTTCCGCACGAGCGAATCTTCATATTTGTCGAGCCGGCCATCCGCGTACGCGACCTGCCATAGCAGGCCGACTATGCGGGCCTTCTCGCTCTCATCGAGGTTGTTATGAAGCAGCTGCGTGAATTCGTGCAACGACACGAGATTCTCCGCCTTGTCGTCGGCCGCGTTGACGAGTTCGGCGGCGTCCTCCGGCGGTATTCCGAAATGCGTCTCGACAAGGTCGAGCACGCGCTCGAACTCGCTCTCGTCGAAGACATGGTCAGCGCGCGCGACGTCCAGCATGAGCACGGCGGTCGCCGAACGCAGCGCGGCATCCCTGCTCTCGATGTCCGTCTCGCCGGCCTGCGGCGCCGAGATTGCGTCAACGACCTGGTTTATGAGTTTCTTTATCATTTGAATCGGGGGTGCCTTTACTGCCGTGTCCGTCAAATATCGGATACGACGGCACGATTTTCAACTGCGTACGCCTTTCGACAGGTCTTCGCAATATTGGTTTTGACCCGGTCGTCGCGATGGGTTCATTATTAATTGATGCCCGACGTTAACTACAGCATCGTCCGACTGGCAGGTGGTGCGCTTGCGGGATTGCTGCTGCTGCAGCTGTCGTCTTGCGCCAGCGTCGAGCCTCTCAAGCGCCCGTACCCCGTCGCCGTGCCTATGCCGCCGGAAGTGGCGGAGCGTTTCGACTACGAAGGCGGGGAGGTCGAGGCGGAGCTCACCCTTGTCAGAGAGAACGCCACGTATCGCGTGTTCGATGGCGAATTTCTGCCAGACATTGCCGGCAGCGATGACGACTCACCCATTACCTTCGAGTACTACGAGCAGATCGAGCAGGAAAGCGCGCCGGTCGTCCTCGTGCTGCCGATACTGAATGGCCAGAAAACTGTCGTGTGGCCGTTCGCGGCCCACTTCGCGAGTAACGGCTACAATGCCGTGATCGTCGATACCGTCCAGCGCAAGACGCTGCTCGAGGACATGCTGCAGCCTGAGGTCGCGATACGACGCACGGCTATCCGTCACCGGCGCGTACTCGACTGGATCGAAACCGTGCCGAAGATAGACCAGGACAAAGTCGCGGTATTCGGTGCGAGCCTCGGCGGTTTCAATGCGCTGTTCCTTACTGCGACCGATGAGCGGGTCAGCGCCGCCGCGCTTGCGCTCGTGGCGGGCGACCTGCCGTTCGTGCTGGTCAACTCGTCCGAGGGGAGGATTATCGATGCGGCAGAAGGCGCCATGGAGTCGCTGCAGACCGACAAGGAAGGTCTGCGGCAATATCTGGAAGAGCATATTCTTTCGGACCCTATGAGCCTCGCGCGCTACATTGACCCGGAGCGCGTCCTGATGGTGCTGGCGAAGTTCGACGATGCCGTTCACTACGAGAAACAGCTCGAGCTTCTCGATGCGATGGGCAATCCCGAATCGATCACCTTGCCGACGGGGCACGTTACCACCGCGGCGTACCTGTTCTATCTTCGCAGTAGCGTGCTGGAGTTTTTCGATCGCCAGTTCAACAGCGCGGAGCCACAGCGGGCAAGCGTCGATCCGGGAACCGATCCCGACAAAGGGAAGCCGGGCACCAAGCCGTGACAGCCAGCCGTATATTAGTTGTAGCGATGTCGTTGCTGGGGGCCGCCTGTGCGACATCGCCCGAGACGGACGAACTGTCCGGTTCAGACCAGCAGGCCGTCGATGCGCCGGTGCCCGTTTCTGTTACCGAGCACCCACTAACGGAGGAATGGGTCGAGGAAGTGCCCGTAACGGCCGAAGAGGAACAGCTGCTCGACCGCACCCAGCGAACCGTTGAAGATGTCGTGATAGGTACGGCCCAGACGGTCGACAACATCTTCGGCTCGGCCGAGGTCGAGGAGGAGGCCACGGTGACGCGCGGGCGCCTGTCTGTCGGCGGCCAATGGGACCAGCGCGACGGTCTCCGCGAGCGTATCCGCCTGAAGGCGCGTTTTGGATTGCCGGCGTTGAATAAGCGCACCAGCCTGTTGCTCGGCCGGGGTGACGCCAACGATTTTGTCGACGGTTCGGCCGACGACAATATCGATACTCTCCCGGACCGCTTCAATGACTTTGAGGACGAGGACTGGCTCCTCGGCATCGGGTACAGCCGGGACGCGACGCTGCGGCGCGGTTGGTCGTTCGGCGCGGGAGTGAAAATGGCGACGCCGCTCGAACCGTTCGTCCGGGCGACCTATCGCTGGCACAAGGCCTTCGGCGACAACTGGCTGTGGCGGGTCGAGCCGCGATTATTCGTGCAGAATCAGCGCGGCGCCGGCATCTCGATCCAGAATGTGCTCGACCATGTATTCAACGACATGTGGTTAATGCGCTCTTATTCGATCGTCGTTGCCGAGGAAGAAGTCGAAGGGCTCTCCTGGACGACCAAGCTCGTCGCCTACCAGAACCTGTCGAGGAAGAATGCGCTGTCGTACGCGGTGTACGCCACCGGTGAGACCGACTACGAGGTGCCGCTGCGGGACTACGGTTTCGAGCTCAGGTATCGGCGCCAGATCTCTCGCGAGTGGCTGTTCATCGAGCTGCTGACGTACGTGAACTGGCCGCGTGATTTCCTGATAGAGCAGCGCGAACGCAATCTCGGTATCGGCATCGAATTCGAAATGCAGTTCGGCGACTGGCCCGGACGGCTGCCGCAGAAACAGGACTGACGAAAGGATCCCCGGGCATGACTCGAGCGCACTTTCACGCAATCTCGCTCTTCGCCTTTCTGCTCGTTACCGCGTGTACGCAGGATGCCGGTCCGCCCGCTGCCGCGGCCGACCCGGAGGTGGCGCGGCTCGGGGAACGAGCGTCGCGCGTGGAAATCATCCGCGACGATTTCGGCGTGCCGCATATCTACGGCAAGTCCGATGCCGATGCCGTGTTCGGCATGCTTTACGCGCAGGCGGAGGATGACTTCCCGCGTATCGAGCGCAACTACGTCTGGGCGACCGGCCGGCTGGCCGAGATCGAGGGCGAGAACGCGATCTTCAGCGACCTTCGCGCGCGCCTCTACATGACGGTCGATGAGGCGAAGGCCGCGTATGCGTCTGCGCCCGACTGGCTCAGGGCGCTGTGCGACGCCTGGGCCGACGGGCTCAACTACTACCTCTTGACGCACCCCGAGGTGAAACCGAAGTTGCTGACCCGCTTCGATCCCTGGATGCCGATGTTCTTCAGCGAGGGATCGATCGGTGGCGACATCGAGCAGGTTCCGCTGGACCGGATTGCCGGGTTTTACGGCGGGACCGATGCGGGGGCGGGGACCGCAGCGGCCCGGATGGTCGAGGAGGAATTCGCGCCGCCGGGCGGATCGAATGGTTTCGCGATATCCGGAGAGCGGACAGAATCCGGCAATGCCATGTTGCTGATCAATCCGCACACATCGTTCTACTTTCGTGGCGAGGTGCACGTGGTCAGCGAGGAGGGCCTCGATGCTTACGGCGCGGTAACCTGGGGGCAGTTTTTCGTCTACCAGGGCTTCAACGAGAAGACCGGCTGGATGCATACGTCGACGTACGTGGACTTCATCGACGAATTCGTCGAAGACGTGAGCGAGGTCGATGGAAAGCTCGTGTATCGCTACGGCGAGGAGACGAGGCCGGTCGAGGTCTCCGAGGTCACGCTCGAATACAAAGATGGCGATGGCTTTGGCGAGCGAACGTTCACCGTCTACCGCACACATCACGGGCCCGTGACACACGAGGTCGATGGCAAGTGGGCGGTGACGCGCATCAACTGGGATCCGGTCAATGCGCTAATCCAGTCCTACACGCGGACGAAGCTCGCGAATTACGACGAATTCCGGGAGATGATGAATATCCGCACGAACTCGTCGAACAACACGGTGTTTGCGGACGCGGAAGGCAACATCGCCTACTTCCACGGCAACTTCATCCCGAAGCGCGACGCGCGCTTCGATTTTTCGCAACCGGTGGCTGGCAGCGACCCGGCGACGGACTGGCTGGGCCTGCATACGGTCGACGAGGCGATCACAATCCTGAATCCGCCGAACGGCTGGATCCAGAACGCGAACTCCACGCCGTTTACCGCGGCCGCCGAGTTCAGCCCGAAGCGCGAGGACTACCCGGCCTACATGGCGCCCGATAACGAGAACTTCCGCGGCGTGCATGCCGTGCGCGTACTGACGGATGCCGACGATCTGACGCTCGACGGGCTGA
>Ga0224502_10000137_pt1 | contig 21535 bp, 18 predicted proteins | sample SF_Oct11_sed_USG_5_FD_169104 | JGI IMG/M metagenome (GOLD analysis project Ga0224502, IMG submission 169104) | Sediment microbial communities from San Francisco Bay, California, United States - SF_Oct11_sed_USGS_13 | ecosystem: Environmental > Aquatic > Marine > Sediment | place: USA... | reverse complement strand
CCCTCTTTTTTGTCGGCAAACGCCGTCAGCGAATAGGCGTCCAGGATGGCACGGCCCTGGTCGGCCAGTAGCGCCTCGAATTTCGCGAGCATACCGGCACGCTGTACCGGTGATAATGCACAAAAATCACACATGATCATCGTGATGAGATCGAAAGGGCCTGCCGGCTGATACTCGAGATAATCGGCTTCGACATAGTCAATCTCGAGCCTGTCCCGTCTTGCGCGCTCTCGCGCATACCGGATGGACCGGGAAGAGAAATCGACCCCAGTGACTTCCGCGCCGAGACGGGCCAACCGGGAAGCGTACAACCCGGGGCCACAACCGAAGTCGATTATCTTGCTGCCGCGAGACAGCTCAAAACGGTCTTTCAGCCAACGCACGGAATCGTCGATGAAGCTCTCGCGCCGCGACGAGACATCGATCCTGCCATCGAGATGAAACGCGAGCATTTGCTCTGACGTATGCGGGTCGGTCCAGAGCTCTCTCGCCGTGTACACGGAGAATGGCCGCGGTTTCCTGTTGATTGATTCGAGGGCAGAAAATAACGATGCGGATTCCACGAGATTGTCTTCCTGCCTCAGACTCGTTCGAGGCGTGATTTCACCAATTATTCCAGCTTATGCTCAGCTGCAGCACGGTCGCGACCGAAACCCAGACAAGATAGGGCACCTGCGCAAGTGCTACCCACCTGTAGTGCGCCCAGATGGCCACCATGATCCAGATAATCGTCGCCCAGACCAGGAGGATGTCTGCTGCCGCGAGGGGAAGGTTGCGCAACCCGAACTGAATCGGCGTGAAAGCGACATTCGCAGCCAGGTTGATCACGAACGGTATTGCCGTCTTGCCAGGCACTTTCTTACGCAGCACCTGAATGAACACGAATGCAAACGTAACGATGATGACGGGATATAGGATTTGCCAGATCAGGCCAATCGTCGACGGCTCCGGAGTCCATGAGGGTTTCACGAGGCTGTCGTACCATTCCATCCAGGACATGATTAGATCCTCTCTTCAGGGCGGATGTCTTCGAATCCTGCCAGGGACTGTCGCCCGGCGATCGAGTCAATGCTCGCCAGGTGACCCTCTGCAGCCCGAGACCGGTGCGTCGATGCCCGCAGGCCGGCGCTCACCAGACGCCGAGATACTTCGAGATTCCTTTTGCCGCCTCGCGGCCTTCGAACACGGCGGTGACCACGAGATCCGAGCCGCGCACCATGTCGCCGCCGGCAAAGACCTTCGGGTTCGTCGTCTGGAACGGATGTTCGCCGAGCGTCGCCACGCGCACACGGCCGCTTGGCAGCGTTTCGATGCCTGCATCGGCGAACCACGCCGGCGGGTTCGGCCGGAAACCGAAGGCGATGATCACCGCGTCGGCCGGCAGGATCTCCTCGGTGCCCGGCACGGTCTCTGGCCGCCGACGGCCGTCGGCGCCCGGTTCGCCGAGCCGTGTCTCGATGACCTTGACGCCGGTCACGCGGTCGCTGCCCACGATCTCCAGGGGCTGGCGGTTGAAGAGGAAGTTGATGCCTTCTTCCTTGCTGTTGCGGACTTCGCGGCGTGAGCCCGGCATGTTTTCTTCGTCGCGGCGATACGCGCAGCTGACGCTCGCCGCGCCCTGGCGTATCGCCGTGCGATTGCAGTCCATGCCGGTGTCACCGCCCCCGAGCACCACGACTTGCTTGCCGGCCAGGTCGATGTAGTCGAGCGAATCGTCCTCGATATTCATCAGCCGGTTGACGTTCGAAACGAGGTACGGCAATGCATCGTAAACCCCGTCGAGTTCCTCGCCCGGGAAGCCACCCCGAACATAAGTGTAAGCGCCCATGCCGAGAAACACCGCGTCGTATTCGGCGAGGAGTTCCGCGAACGGCTTGTCTTCCCCGATTCGGGTATTGAGAACGAACTCGACGCCCATCCCCTCGAGGAGTTCGCGCCGCTGGCGCACGATGCGTTTCTCCAGCTTGAACGGCGGAATGCCGAAAGTGAGCAGTCCGCCGATCTCCGTGTAGGCGTCGTAAACGACCGAGCGAATGCCTTCGCGCGCGAGAATGTCGGCCGCGGCGAGTCCCGCCGGACCCGCCCCGACGATGGCCACGCGCTTGCCGGTTTCGACGACGTTCGACATGTCGGGGCGCCACCCGAGCTTGACCGCCTCGTCGGTGATGTAGCGCTCGACGTTGCCGATGCTCACGGCGCCGATGCCGTCGTTGAGCGTGCATGCGCCCTCGCAGAGCCGGTCCTGCGGGCAGACGCGGCCGCAGATTTCGGGCAACGAGTTGGTCTGGTGCGAAAGCTCGGCCGCCTCGAACAGCTTGCCTTCCTCGATGAGCGCCAGCCAGTTCGGGATGTAGTTGTGGACCGGGCACTTCCACTCGCAGTAGGGATTCCCGCAAGACAGGCAGCGACCCGCCTGCTGCGCCGCATCGGCACCGTCGTAGCTGTCGTAGATCTCGCCGAAATGGCGCACGCGCTGTTCGGGCGGCTGCTTCTCCGGGTCGCGCCGCGGTATTTCCAGGAACTGTAGCGGGTGTTTAGCCACGGAAGCGGGTCGCGCGTCGAGACGCGCTCCTGAATTCAATCATGCCGCCTGCCTCAGCGATTCGATCAGCGAGCCGAGCTCGGCGGCCTTCGGCTTGACCAGCCAGAACTTCGGCAGGAACGTACGGTAATCGTCGAGGATCATCTCGCCCCACTCGCTGCCCGTCGCCTCGATGTGCGCCATGATCAATGACCGCAGGTGATGCAGGTGCGCCTCCATACTTTCCGGCGACACGCGATGAATGTCGATGAGTTCGTGGTTATAGCGGTCGACGAAGTCCCGGTCGATATCGAGCACGTACGCGAAGCCGCCCGTCATGCCCGCGCCGAAATTCACGCCGGTGCGGCCGAGGACGACCACGACACCGTCCGTCATGTATTCGCAGCAATGATCGCCGGCACCTTCGATGATGGCCGTCGCGCCGGAGTTGCGCACGGCGAAACGTTCCCCGGCGCGACCCGCTGCGAAGAGCTGGCCGCCCGTGGCGCCGTAGAGGCAGGTGTTGCCGACGATCGACGTTTCCCTCGCGACAAAGCCGACGTCTTCCGGGGGGCGGATCGTGATGCGGCCGCCCGCCATGCCTTTGCCGACGTAATCGTTTGCATCGCCGACAAGATCCAGGTTCAGGCCGGCCACGTTCCAGGCGCCGAAACTCTGCCCTGCAGTGCCCAGGAGCCGTATGTCGAGAGGCGCCTCACGCATCCCCTCGTTTCCGTGCAACCTCGCGATCTCGCCGGACAACCGGGCGCCGATCGAGCGATCGAAATTACGAACTTCGAACGCGAAACCGCCGCCCGATTTGTTGCGAATCGCTTCGCGCGTCGCCTCGAGCATCTCTTCGGCCAGCTCGCCCTTGTCGAACGGCTCGTTGCGCGGTTCGGTGCAGAACTGGGGAACGTCCCTGGCAACACCCGCATCGGACACGATCGGCAACAGATCGAGCCGCGCCTGCTTCGGCGTCCGTCCCTCCTGCAGGTCAACGAGATCGACGCGCCCGATGAGCTCGTCGAGCGACCGGACACCGAGTGCCGCCATGCGCTCCCGGACCTCTTCTGCCACGAAACGGAAAAAGTTTATGACCATCTCCGGCAGGCCCATGAAATATTCGCTGCGCAGCACGTTGTTCTGCGTGGCTACGCCGGTCGCGCAGTTGTTGAGGTGGCAGATGCGCAGGTACTTGCAGCCGAGTGAAACCATCGGTGCGGTACCGAAACCGAAACTCTCGGCGCCGAGCACGGCGGCTTTCACGACGTCGAGGCCCGTCTTCAGACCGCCGTCGGTCTGCAGCCGCACCTTGTGCCGCATGCCGTTCATGCGCAGCACCTGGTGCGCCTCCGACAGACCGAGTTCCCAGGGGCTGCCGGCGTATTTCACCGAGCTCAACGGGCTGGCGCCGGTGCCGCCGTCGTATCCCGAGATCGTGATCAGATCGGCGTAAGCCTTCACGACGCCTGCTGCGACCGTGCCCACGCCCGGTTCCGCCACGAGCTTCACGGAAACGAGCGCTTCCGGGTTGACCTGCTTGAGATCGAAGATGAGCTGCGCCAGGTCCTCGATCGAATAAATGTCGTGATGCGGCGGCGGCGAGATGAGCCCGACGCCGGGCTTCGCGTAACGCAGGCGCGCAATCAATTCGTTGACCTTGTGGCCCGGCAGCTGGCCGCCTTCGCCCGGCTTTGCGCCCTGCGCGATCTTGATCTGGATCACCTCGGCATTCACGAGGTACTCGGCGGTCACGCCGAAACGGCCGGAAGCGACCTGCTTGATCTTCGAGACGCGCTCGCTCTTGTAGCGTGCCGGATCCTCGCCGCCTTCCCCGGAGTTGGACCGCGCACCGATCCTGTTCATGGCGATCGCAAGCGCCTCGTGCGCCTCGGGCGAGAGCGCACCCAGCGACATGCCGGCGCTGTCGAAACGCGGCAGGATGGCCTCGACCGGCTCGACCTCGTCGAGCGGCACGGGCGGTCCCACCGCCTTGATTTGCATGAGGTCCCGCAGCGTCGACACCGGCCGCTGGTTCACGAGCCCGGCGTAAACTCGATAGCGAACGTAATCTCCTGTGCGTACAGCCGACTGCAGCGTCGCGATGACGTCCGGGTTGTAACAGTGATATTCGCCGCCGTGCACGTACTTCAGCAGACCGCCCTGCGTTATCGGTTCACGCGGCTCCCACGCGAGCTTCGCCAGCGCCTTCTGGTCGCCGAGCAGGTCGTCGAAACCGGCTCCCTGTATTCGCGATGTCGTGCCCCTGAAACAACGGTCGACAATCTCGTCCGCAAGCCCGACGATCTCGAAGAGCTGTGCGCCGCGGTAACTCGAGATCGACGAGATGCCCATCTTGGACATCACCTTGAACAGGCCTTTGCGAATCCCGCGGCGGTAGCTGCGGCCAAGCTGCTGCTGCTTGCCGATATTGCCGCGCTTGCCGATGTCGTGCAGCGACTGGTAGACGAGGTAGGGGTAGACGGCCGTCGCACCGTATCCGATCAGGCAGGCGAAGTGATGCGGATCGCGCGCCACGCCGGTCTCCACGATGATGTTGGCGTCGCAACGCAAGCCCTTCGCTACGAGGTGATGGTGCACTGCCCCGGTCGCAAGCAGTGCGTGGACCGGCAGCTTGTCCTGTTCGAGATAGCGATCGCTGAGCATGATGATCAGCTTGCCGTTCCTGACCGCGGCTTCGACCTGGTCACAGATCTTGTCGAGCGCGTCCTCCAGCGGCATCGCCGCATCGACATTGAGATCCACGAATTCGTAATCGTCACCATACATGTCCGGCCCGAGCAGCTGCCGGAGCTTTTTCTGCGACAACACCGGTGAATTCATGATTACCTGTTGGGCATGTTCGGGCCCGATGTCGAACAGGCTGGACTCGCGGCCGATATTCGTCTGCAGCGACATCACGATGCGCTCACGCAGCGAATCGATCGGCGGATTCGTGACCTGCGCGAACTGCTGCCGGAAATAATCAAACGGTGAACGCACCTTGCTGGACAGCACCGCCATCGGCGTGTCGTCACCCATCGAGCCGACCGCCTCCTGCTCGGCCTTGGCCAGTACGGCGATCACGTCGCTCAGTTCCTCGCGGCTCACGTTGAACATCTTATGGTATACGGCGAGCGTTGCCGGCTCGAAGGGTTCCGCCGCCGTGTGCGTGTCGATCAGTTCCGAGTCGAGATACCGCACGCCCTGTTTCAGCCACTTCTTGTAAGGAGCACGGCTCTTCAGGCGGTCGTGAATCTCTTCGGTATCGAGCAAGCCGCCGTTGACGAGGTCGACGGCGAGCATCTCACCCGGGCCGAGCCGGCCTTTTTCAACGACGTCCTTTTCGTCGTAATCGTAAACGCCGATCTCGGACGCAATCGTGATGTGGCGATCCTTCGTTATGACGTAGCGTGCCGGGCGCAGTCCGTTTCGATCCAGGCAACAGGCTGCGTAGCGTCCGTCGGTCAACACGATGCCGGCGGGCCCGTCCCAGGGCTCCATCTGGCAATCGAAAAACTCGTAGAAAGCACGCACTTCCGGATCGATATCGTCCACGGTTTGCCACGCCGGCGGCAGCAGGATGCGCATCGCCTGCAGCACGTCCATGCCGCCTGCCCGCAGCACCTCGAGCATGTTGTCGAGGCTGGACGAATCGGAGCCGGTCAGCGAGATGACGGGGTTCAGGTCCGAAATATCGTCGAGCTTGTCGGAACGAAAATTCTTGGCCCGCGCCTGCGCCCAGTTGCGGTTGCCCTGGATCGTATTGATCTCGCCGTTGTGCGCGAGGAATCGAAACGGCTGCGCGAGACGCCATTCGGGCAGGGTGTTCGTCGAAAACCGCTGGTGGAAAAGGCACACGGACGATTCGAGCCGCGGGTCGCGCAGGTCCGGGTAAAAATCCGGCAGCGCCGCCGGCATGATCATGCCCTTGTAGCTGATGGTCACGGAGGACAGGCTGGCAATGTACGTCTCGCCGTCCTCGAGCCTGTTTTCCGCACGACGGCGCGCAAGAAACAGGCACCGGTTCAATCGGCCTCGCTGCATCCCCTCGCCCGGGTTGACGAAGACCTGCTCGATACGCGGCAAGGTCTTCAAAGCCACCTCGCCGCAGACAGACGGATCGGTCGGCACCTCGCGCCAGCCCGCAACCTCGAGGCCCGCTTCATGAATAGCCGTCTCGATCACGGCGCGGGCGGTAGCCGCGACTGTCCCGTCGTGACTCAGGAAGACGGTACCGGTGGCGAATCGCTCGGCAAGCGTGAAGCCGAGTTCCTCGCCCACCTCACGCAGAAAACGAAAAGGAAACTTGATCAGCAAGCCGCAACCGTCGCCGGTCTTGCCATCCGGCGCGACGGCGCCACGATGGGTCAAGCGCGCCAGCGCCGCGATCGCAGTTTCCACTACGAAGTGGCTCGGTATATCGTCCAGGTTTGCGATCAGCCCGAAGCCGCAGCTGTCGTGCTCGAATGCAGGGTCGTATAGCCCCGCTGCAACTTTTTTTACCGATCGCTCCGTCATAGTCGCCTCGCGGGTCGCGCGGCGCGCCCCCGCTTCTTGTATTTATGCCGAAATTAGGTGGTTTTCTGCGACCAACCCGAACGATCAAGTATATGCCAGCGGCCGCAGGACCCGCGAGTGCGCCGCAGCAAAGCGTTGAAAAACATAAAATTAGCTGCTTGGCCGGTGCTTTGGCGCGCGGCCGTGGGCATGGTTACGCGCGAAACCATGGCGCGCTACTAGTCGGCGCGTTCAGCCGCCAGTTCGTTGGCGCTCAGGCGTATCGAGCCTTCGTTGCGGAAGGAAACCGGGGTCGTGAATGGGATGTCGATCGCGAACCGGCCCTCGAGCGCGTACGGAATGTCGCGGTAGATGCCGTCACGCACGATGAACATCAGCTGCGGCGCGGTGCGCATCAGATCGACGTCCACGGTGATCTCGAAATGTCCATCGCCCCCTGCCGGCACGACGAAGTCGCTCGTCGTCTCGCCGCTCGCGAAACGAAAACCGTCGAGTTCGACCCCGTAGGCGATCGAACGGACCGGCAGCGGGAACGGGTTGGGGTTCTCTACCGCGAAGTCCAGAACGAAAGTCTGGCTGTCCAGGTCCACGTCCGCCACTCCCACGTGGCGCAGGCTGACACCGGGTTTCTCGACTACGAGTCCGTTGCTCGCACAACCTGCCGCCAGGCAGGCAACCGCGCTTAGCCCGATGTTCCTGATAAGAGTAGTGTCCATGACGGTGACCTCCTAATACAGTCCATTGCCGACGTCGTTCCAGCGCCCGCTGACGAGCAGCCACTCATCGCCAGCTTTCTCGAGTTCGAGCTCGAACTCGTAGGCGTCCGCGTTGAATCCCGGGGTGGAGTCGGTGGTGGCACCCATCGCAACGGTGAGCGACACCTGCGCTGCGGTGTCTTCGAAGACTTCGATGTCGTCGATGCGGACCAGCAGCCCGACTCTGTTCGTGCGCAGGAAGTAATAGCGAAAAAGGTTCTCGAGGTCCGCGCGGGAATTGCCGCGGGCATCGCTGTAGGCTGGTGAGATCATCTGCGCGAGAGCGTCGCGATCCTTTCGCTCCGCTGCCTCGTGACCGTGATCGACCCACGCGCGCAATTGTTGCTCCGGGCTTCCGGGAGACTCCCCACAGGACGCGAGGGTCGCCGCGAGCAGCGCGGTGAGAAGGGGGCGCCAGGCCGTGAATCCGGCCAGCCCCCGGATGTCGGATACCTCGGCCATCATCTGATAAAGTCTACTTAGAAAAGCAATGGCGAACGGCCGGCGCTCTCCGAATTGTGACGCAAGTCCCGATTTGCCGACGATTTGGCGGTCTATTACATGGCTTTGGTTCGGTACCGGAACACAATATGTCAGTAAAACCTCTTTCCGAGAGCATGGGCGCGAGCATCACCGATGATGACCAGGCTCGTATCGACGCTGTCCTCGCCTTCTGGTTCAAGGAACATGAACTGAGCGCGCCGCAAATCGACCGCCGCATGGATATCTGGTTCGGCGAAGACCCGGCGTTCGACCACGAAATTCGGCAGGCTTTCGCGGCCGACGTCGAGAAAGCATCCGAGGGCGAGCTCGCCCACTGGGCCGACAAACCCCGCGGGCGGCTGGCGCTGATCCTGTTGCTCGACCAGTTCCGCCGCAACATCTATCGCGGCACAGCAAAAGCATTCGAAAAGGACAAGGCGGCACTCAAGCTGTGTGTCGAGGGCGCGATGCACAAAAAGGATCGCGGGCTAACGCCGATCCAGCGCGTGTTCTTCTATATGCCGCTGCAGCATGCCGAGTCGCGTAAAGTGCAGGCCAAGTCGGTCGAGCTTTACAGCCGACTCGCCGAAGCCGTCTCGCCCACGCTGAAGGAGACCTTCCTGACCATCGCACAGTTTGCCGAGCTGCACCACGACATCATCGAACAGTACGGCCGCTTCCCGCACAGGAACGCCGTGCTCGGCCGTGACAACACGCCGGAGGAAGACGAATATCTCGCAGGTGATGCGCCCGATTTCGGCCAGGGCTAATCCCGGTAATTAGGGGACAGTGACTTTAATTAATCGGCAGGCATCAGCAGCGCCAGGTAATTAAAGTCACTGTCCCCTAATTACTCTAATTACTGGAAAATGCGGCGGCTTCCCTGATCGCCTCGCCGGAAATTCGCGCGTAACGCCAGGTCAGCATGATCGCTGCGACCGACAGGCCGGCGACAAATCCGCCCCAGGTGTAGTTGGGCGGCAATTTGTAGGTGACTGCCGCCATGTAGGCGAGCGGGAAGGCGATAACCCAGTACGCGAAGATGTTGATTGCCATCGGCAACCGCGTGTCCTTGTAGCCCCGGAGCGCGCCCGCAGCGCCGATCTGAATACCGTCCGCCACCTGGAAGATGGACGCCATCAGCAACAGGGATATCGCGATGCCCTTCACCGCTGCATCCTGCGTATAAATGCCGACGACCGCATCGCGCAACAGCAACAGGAAGGTGGCGGAGCAAGCCATGAAAAGCGCACACAGGAATATCCCGAAGCCGCCTGCGAACCGCGCGTACTCGAGGTCCCTCTTGCCCAGTTCGTGGCCGACGCGCACGGTGATCGCCGAGTTCAGGGCCAGGGGCACCATGAACATCGTCGAGGCAAAGTTGATCGCGATCTGGTGTGCGGCGGTGATCTCCGGCCCCAGGGTACCCATGAGAATAGACACTGCGTTGAACAGGCCCGCTTCGGCAGTAATCGTGATCGCAATGGGCACCCCGAGAAAGAGTATTTCTTTCAGCACGCTTGGGCGCATTGGCGAGACCCGGGAAAACAGGTCAAGGTGCGCGTAGCTCCTGCTCGAGACCATGTGCGATGCGAGCACGATTGCGATGACCCACATCGTGATGCCGCTCGCGAGTCCGCAACCCACGGCCCCCATGGCCGGCGCTCCGAGCTTGCCGAACATGAATACCCAGTTCAGGAACACGTTACAGGCCAGCGCGAAAATGGACGTGTACATGATCGGCTTGGTGTTGCCGATGCCTTCCGTCGTAAACCGCAAGGCGAGGAAGATGAACATCCCGGGCGCGCCGAGCGAGATCATCTTGACGTAACCGACCGTCATGTCGCGAAAGGCAGTGTCGATGCCTATGGCGGCCAGTGTCTGCGCAGACAGGAACCACGCGAATAGCATGATTGGCACGGCCAGGAAGATGCCGAGGTATATGCCCTGGCGTGTATATCGCCCGATCAGCACGTCATCGCCGGCGCCGTGGTGTCGCGCCGAGATCGACGAAATAGCCATCAATACGCCAAGCACGAACGCAAACCCCATGAACCAGACGCTGCCACCCACCGCGACGGCCGCCAGCGACTCCGCGCCCAGGCGGCCAGCCATTACCGCGTCCGTGAAGTTCATGCCGGCAACCGACAGATTATTGATGATCAAGGGCCATGCGATACGCAATAGCGCCCTGGTCTCACGCCCGAAATGTCGGACTTTTTGCTGCATCTGTGTCTGCCTTGGCTGCCGGAACCGCCCGGTAGGGATATCGTGTCGCGCAGGAGCCGTGTCGGCGCGCAGGAATAATACGTGGTGCTCCTACGTTCCACTCGATCAATAGTGTAAAGTTGCACCGCGTTGGTGTGAAACTCTCTTTCCGGAGGCAACATGCTGCACGATGGTCGATCCGTCCGCGTTGCCGTGATCGGCGGCTCCCGTATTCCTTTCTGCCGTTCGCATTCCGTCTACAGGAAGTGCACCAACCAGGACCTCATGACGGCAGCGCTGCAGGGACTGGTCACCAAGCTCGACCTGCGTGGTCAGACCATGGGCGATGTCGCGCTGGGCGCGGTAATCAAGCATTCGCGTGACTGGAACCTCGCCCGCGAAAGCGTGATCGATTCGGGACTGACGCTGCGCACGCCGGGCATGGACCTGCAGCGTGCCTGCGGCACGAGCATCGAGGCGGCGATACTGATCGCCAACAAGATCGCCCTGGGCCAGATCGACTGCGGTATCGCCGGGGGCACCGACACCGTCAGCGACGCACCGATCGTATTCCGCGACGAATTCCGCCACATCCTGCTGGACGTACATGCGGCACGTACCGCGGCGCAAAGGATCATGCCGTGGTTCCGGCTGCGACCCAGGCACGTCGCACCGCAGTTCCCCGGCGTAGTCGAACCACGCACCGGCCTTTCCATGGGCGAAAGCATGGAAGCCACTGCGAAGGAGTGGGAGGTGCTTCGCGAGCACCAGGACCAGCTGGCGCTCGCAAGCCACGTCAAGGCCGCGGCCGCCTACGATTCGGGCTGGTACGAAGATCTCGTCGTGCCTTTCATGGACGCCGAAGAAGACAACAACATCCGACGCGATACGACCTTCGAGAAACTGCAGAAGCTGAATCCAGTGTTCGACAAGTCGGCCGACGGCACGATGACGGCCGGCAATAGCACGCCGCTTACCGACGGTGCCGCAGCCGTGTTGCTTGCGAATGAAGATTGGGTCCGGAAGAAGAACCTGCCCGTACAGGCATACCTCACATTTGCCAAAGTGTCGGCCGTCGATTTCATGCACGACGAGGGTTTGCTGATGGCGCCCGCGTATGCTGTTTCGGACATGCTCAAGCAAGCCGATTTGCGGCTGCAGGACTTCGATTTCTACGAGATTCACGAGGCATTTGCGGCACAGGTTATCGCCACGCTCAAGGCCTGGCAGTCGGAGAAATTCTGCCGCGACAGGCTCGGCCGGAACGAGGCAATGGGACCGATAGATCTCTCGAAGCTGAACGTCAAGGGCGGCAGCGTCGCGATCGGTCATCCTTTCGGCGCAACCGGTGCCCGTGTAATCGCGACGATGGCCAAGCTCCTGAGCGAGAAGGGGTCGGGGCGGGGACTTGTCTCCGTCTGCGCCGCAGGTGGCATGGGCGTGACGGCGATCATGGAAGCCGCATAGCGCGGCGGCCCGCGGGGGCGTTTGAAAGGGGGGAACGTGGGCGATTTCAGCGCCTTTCTGGCCACGCTCAACGGCTATATCTGGCACGAGTACGTGCTGTTCGCAATCGTCGGGACTGGCGTGCTGTTCACGGTCTGGAGCGGCTTCTGCCAGTTCCGGGCACTGACGCACGGTCCCGCCGTCGTGCGCGGCGTCTATGACGATCCGAACGATCCGGGCGCCATCAATCATTTCCAGGCACTGACGGCGGCGCTGTCGGCCACCGTCGGACTCGGCAACATCGGCGGCGTCGCACTTGCGATCGCGCTCGGCGGCCCCGGGGCCATGTTCTGGATGTGGGTCATCGGCTTTCTCGGCATGGCAATCAAGCTGACCGAAGTCACGATGGCGATGCTCTATCGCAACACCGACAACCCCGAGAATCCGCACGGCGGACCGATGTGGGTGGCGGCGAAGGCCCTGGAGCGCAAAAACCTGGGCGGCCTGGGCCGCGCCATCGGCGTCGTGTTCTGCGTGATGCTGCTGGTCTCGACAACCACCGGGGGCAACATGTTCCAGGCCTGGAACGTGGGCGAACTGACCGAAGAATATTTCGGCGTGCCGAGCTGGATCTGCGGTATCGTGCTCGCGGCCGCGGTAGGTTCGGTCATCATCGGCGGCATCAAGCGCATCGGCAAGGTAACCGCGACGCTCGTACCGTTCATGTGTGCCCTCTACCTGCTTGCGGGCACCTGGGTTCTCAGCATGCATGTAACCGAGATCCCGGCGATGCTGATGCTTATCGTGAAGTCCGCATTCGTGCCGACGGAAGCCACCGGAGCATTCATCGGCGGGACGGCGGGCGCGGCATTCGTGTTCGGCATGAAACGCGCCATATTCTCCAACGAGGCGGGGCAGGGTTCGTCGCCGATGGCGCACGCAGCCGCGAAGACCGACGAACCCGTGCGCGAAGGCATCGTCGCGGGCCTCGAGCCGTTCATCGACACGATCGTTGTATGCACCTTCACAGCACTGATCATTCTCTCGACGGGCGTATGGAATCGCGCTCCCGACGAAACGCTCGACGTCCTGCCGGCCGTAAGCGCCAGCGCGGCAGGCTGGCATTTCGAGGACTCGCACATGGCCGGCGACGACTGGCGCGATGGCGAACGCGTCGTCCTCGTTATTGCCGCGCACGAACGTGACGGGGGCTTCGACCAGTACCGGCTGGAAGGGACCGTCTTCAGCCGCGATGGCCGCTACGTCGTGAGCTGGGACTCCTTTGTCAGCGACGTCCAGCCGCGCATAGTCGGTGACGGCCTGTATCGTTCCTACGTGGGCGCGGCGCTCACCGCAAAAGCCTTCGACAGCGTTACGCCGGGGCTGGGCAAATGGCTCATCACGATCTCCGCCTGGATGTTTGCCATCTCCACGATCATTTCCTGGGCTTACTACGGCGAACAGGGCGTCGTGTTCCTCGCCGGCGAAAAGCCGGTGCTGGCTTACAAGATCGTTTACTGCGTCCTCGTTTTCGTCGCAACGCTCGGCTTCATCGAGAGCGCCGCCGACCTGGACAACTTCACGGGCGTAGGCACTGGCGTGCTGGTATGCGCCAACATCCCGATCTGCTGGTTTTTCGGCTACCAGGCGATGCGCGCCTACAAGGACTACGTCGCGCGCCTGAAGAGCGGACGCATGGGGCCGGACCACCCGCCGCCGTCGCTCGACGACCTGCTATCGGGCCGCGACATCCAGAAGTGAAGATCAACCACCTGCGGCCGCAGGCGAATTCCTCTCCGTCATGGCTGACCAGCGGCGTCCTGTCGCTGGCCCTCCGGGCATGTAAGCACGTCCTAATTCGCTCCCGGTGAATTTGTCGGCTCGCTACGCTCACCTGCGCTTGACTTCCGTCGAGGAACACGCCGCGCGGCCGCTTACCGCTGATTACTTGCCCGTAGGAGCGGTTCTCGAACCGCGACCGGTTCGTGCGCCGAGGCGCGCTCCTACAGCACCGGTGTGGCGGGATCGTGCGCACGGAACAGGCGCGCCGGGGCGTTTTTCGACCGAAGTAAAGTGGAGCGAAGGGAGCCATGAGGGAGAGAAATGCGCCGGCGCGCCTGCCAAAGGTGAATCGAAAGCCCGTCATCGCGGAGAAACGAATGGCGGCGGCGGGTGGGTTTGTTATTCAGGAGGGTGGCGTCGCTGAATGGCATCCAGCGCCTTGTCGATGCGCTCCTTCGCCTGCGCCGTTACGCCTCCCCGCTCGTATTCGTCGACGACAAAAGACCCGAACCGGTCGACGAGCTCATCCATGTTGCTTACGGCAAAATCGTTCTCGCGCCGCAATTCTTCCGGGGCATTCTCATAAGCCTTGAACAGGTCGATCCAGCGTTCGCTCTGCTTGCCGAGGCCGATCAGCTGGTAGAACTGCGGGCCGGGACGGTCCTTGTCACCGCTTGCGAGGCTCACTATCGCGGCGACCAGCGAAGCGGGTACGAGCAGCAGGTCGCGAAACCCGTCGACGATGAGTTTCGCCTGCAGCACGACAACGTCGCGTATCAGCGTCCAGCGGTCGGGGTAGTCGCCCGCTGCTTCCCGAATCTCTTCCATACCCGTCTGCCTCGCGAGAGCAAATGATGACCAGCGATTATAAACACGGGCTGCGCCAATGGCGGTGGCAAGCAGCCGGCCTTTGCAGTAGTGTTACGCCGTTCGCACAGCGTCTTTCCGGTTTATGCCGAACTTCCAGTCAACACCTCCTTACGAGCACGGCAGTCCCGACTCACTCGGCGTGCTCGTCGTCAACCTCGGCACGCCTGACGATCCGTCACCGGGCGCCGTGCGGCGATACCTGCGACAGTTCCTTTCCGATCCACGTGTCGTCGAAATCCCGAGACCTATCTGGCTGATGATCCTCTACGGCTTCATCCTGCCATTCAGGCCGAAGCGCTCGGCGGAGGCGTACGAGAAGATCTGGACCGAAGACGGCTCACCACTGCTGCGCATCTCCGAGGACATCGCCCGCTCTTTGCAGGACAGACTCGAACAGCGTTTCTCCGGACCGGTGTACGCCGAGCTCGGCATGTCTTACGGCAACCCGTCGATCCCGGCCGCACTCGGGCGGCTCTACGAGCAGGGAGCACGTCGCATTGTCGTGCTGCCGCTGTACCCGCAGTACTCGGGCACGACGACGGCGTCCGTCTTCGAGGCAGTGACGGCCGAGCTGTCGAAGCGGCGCTGGGTTCCCGAACTGCGCTTCATCAATTGCTACCACGACGCGCGGGGCTATGTCGCCGCGCTCGCGGCCAGCGTGCGGGATTACTGGGAGCAGCATGGTCGCGGCGACAGGCTGCTGCTATCGTTCCACGGCGTGCCGAAGCAGACGCTTCTCAAGGGTGATCCCTACCATTGTCAGTGCCAGAAGACGGCACGGCTGCTCGCGGAAGCTCTCGAACTCCCGGGCGACCGGTGCATGGTCGCTTTCCAGTCGCGCCTCGGCAAAGCAGAGTGGCTGAAGCCCTACGCGGACGAAACCATCGAGGAACTCGGCCGCGGCGGCCTCGAACGGCTGGACGTGCTTTGCCCCGGCTTCGCGGCCGACTGTCTCGAGACGCTCGAGGAAACCGCGATGCAAAACCGCGACATCTTCCGCGAGGCCGGCGGCGGCGACCTGCACTACATCCCCGCGCTGAACGCGCGTGACGATCACGTTGCCTTTCTCGCGCGCCTCGTGGAGAGGCACTCCGGCGGCTGGCCGGAAACGTCACCGGACTGGAGCGAGACCGAGGTCGCGCGGGAGCTTGAGAAGTCGCGAGAGCGCGCGCTCGCCATGGGGGCAGAGCGTTGAGCGGCATCGGCCGCTTCCTCGAAATCAGCGTCCGGTCGCAGGACGTCGTCGAATCCCTGCTCTGGTACAAGACTCTCGGTTTCTCGGAACTCGAGACGGCGGACGTCTACCCCCACAAATACGCCGTCGTCAGCGACGGCGTGCTCAACATCGGAATCCATGACCGCGACTTCGACGCGCCCGCGATTACCTTCGCGCAGCCGGACCTCGCACGGCATGCGCGCTCGATGGCGGATCACGGCTTCGAGTTCAGCTTCATGCACCTGGGCGAAGAGCGTTTCAACGAGATCGGCGTGAAGGACCGCGACGAGCATCTCATCACGATGGTCGAGGCACGCACCTTCCACGGTGACGACCGGGACGACAACGATTCGGCCTGCGGTAACTGGTTCGAGCTAACCTTGCCGGTGCGGGACGCCATGCACTCTGCACGTTTCTGGGGCCCCGTCGCCGGCTCCATCCTGCAAATGCGCGAGGAGCCGACGGTGCACATGCGCTTCGACGCGGGAGGAATGGCGCTCGGTCTTTCAGAGAGCATTGCCCTCGAGCAACCGTCGCTGTGCTTCAAGTGCCAGGACAAGGAAGCGCTCAAGCACCTCATCGAGACGCGTGGCCTCGAGGCGAAAGAGTTCCCGGGCTTCGAAGGCGCCTTCATGGTGCTGACTGCGCCGGAGAGCACCCGGCTATACCTTTTCGACGAGGACTTTCTCGGAGAGCCCATCGAAGTGGACGAGGATGTCGATCCGAGCGAGATCGAGGACCGGTTCGACCAGCTGTAACGCCTTACACCAGGTCCCGCAACAATTTCACGGCCTGCCCGAGATAGCCCGAGCCGAAAAGGTTCAGGTGATTCAGCACGTGATAGAGCTGGTACAGTTTCAGGCGCCGCTCGTGACCTTCTGCCATCGGCCAGCTGCGCTCATAGGCTTTGTAGAAGGCGCGTCCGAAACCGCCGAACAGCATCGTCATCGCGATGTCGGATTCGCGGTCGCCGTAATAGACGGCAGGATCGAAAATGACCGGCACTCCGTCGGCGACCCCCCAGTTTCCACTCCAGAGGTCGCCGTGGCATAGAGACGGTTCCGGCCGGTAATCCTCGAACAGCCCCGCGAGCCGGTCTGCTAGCTCGAGACCGAGCGCCTGCAACTCACCCGAGTAACCGTTACGCGCGGCGAGATCCAGCTGGAACCGCAGCCGGTGCTCGCGGAAGAACTCTATCCAGTCGCTCGTCCACGGGTTGTGCTGCGGCGTCGGCCCGATCGTGTTGTCGCGGTGCCAGCCATGCCGTTTTTCCGTGTGCCGGTGCAGCGTGGCCAGTTGCTCGCCCAGCAGGGTCTCGGCGGCCGGCGTCGCCGGTTCGAAGTGGAGTCGCTCCAGTGCGATGAAGGCGTGACCATCCTCGATGCCGCAATCGATGACGGCCGGGACCCGGATGGTGCTCGCGAGCGCCAGCTCACGCAGGCCCTCGACCTCCGCCTCGAACATGTCGAGCGCGCTCAACGGGCCCGTCTTGACGAACGCGTCGCCGCGGTCGGCCATCGTCAATAGCGGCTGAGGTCGGAGACCCGCTCGGCCTGGCGCCTGAGGGCCGTGCCGATATTGGCCTCGTCGAAGAGTGCGTTGACCGCGCCGAGATCAGGCATCGAGCGCCGCAGGTGCGTCTCGGGATCGTCGATTGGAGCGTCGCAGGCGATGCCCGTCAGCTGCCGCGCCAGCATTGCGGCATCGCGATGCGTTTCCAGCTTCGCGCCGAGCGTCTTCGCGCCGCGGACGGGCACTTCGCACACGCGGTCCAGGTTACCGTAGATCTCGTCGAGAGTGCCGAAATGCGCGAGCAGCGCCGACGCCGTCTTCTTGCCGACCCCCGGCACACCCGGGATGTTGTCGACACTGTCGCCGGCGAGCGCGAGGAAGTCGGCGATCTGTTCGGGCAGGACGCCGAAGACCTCGAGGATGTGGTCGTAGCCGAGCTTGCCCTTGCCCGCGAAGTCCCAGAATATGTCGTCCCTGGTCAGCAGCTGCGTGAGGTCCTTGTCGCGGCTCACGATCGTCGACGGCCGCCCCCTGCTGCGTCCGTGCTCGACGAGCGTGCCGATGAGATCGTCGGCCTCGTACAGCGGGTCCGCGCAGTTCATGAGGCCGAGCGCGCTGACGAAGCGCCGGCACTGCCCGAATTGCCGCTTCAGCTCCTCGGGCGCGGGCTCACGGTTCGCCTTGTACTCGGGGTAGATGCTGGTGCGAAAAGAGGTCGTCAAGCTCTCGTCGAATGCCACTGCCACGTGTTCGGGATTGACCTGCTCGATGAAATCACCGAGGAAGCGGGCGAAACCGTAGAACGCGTTGATGGGGTTGCCGTCAGCGTCGACCATGTCTTCGGGCATCGAGTAATAGGCCCGGAAAACGTACACGCTGGCATCGATCAGGTACTGCATCGGCAAAGTATAGCCGAGCGCCGAAATGTGCGCTGCGTACCGGACTTCCGGCACATCTCGCACCATTATTCGAGGGAGTTTCGTACTGCCCGGTGATTGCTATGTTGGTGCCAGACTGGATTTATTCCCGCATCCCGTATATCTGGCTGTCGATCGGCCTGCTGTTCCTGCTCATCGGCCTGGCTGCCGGGCCAGAATTCCGGCTCTTCCACGCCTATATCCTGTTCTCCCTGATTTGCCTGTTCCGAGCCCTGTATGTCTACCAGGCCCGGCGACGGTTCCACCGCCGCAACCGGGTCGCTTTCCTCCACGAAACCCAGGTGATCGACCACACCAAGAAGTAGGGAATTCGGTCGCCGCAAGGCCCGTCTGTGTCTGTCGGAAGCCAGCCTCGCCATCGCCATTCAAAGGTTCGCCGGCAGTAAAAACGCCGAGATCGGCACAGCGATTTACCGGCCAACCGATCGGCCGGCCGGGAAAGTACCCCGTCAGGGAATTCGTTGAAACCCGAAACGAGTTCGAATTCAGTCATCGCTGTGCGCCTGATTGTAGGCAAGCGAGAGCCAGCCTACACTGTTCGCGCAGTTACGCCGGCTACGGCGTTATTGAGGTTTCTTGGCGACGCACGGCGCCTGAAACGTCAAAACCACGCAACGACCAGGGTCCAGATGCCCACGAAAGCGAAAGCAAAAACCATCGAGCAGTACATCGAGGATGCGGCTGAACAGGCTCAACCACCCTTAAAAGAGCTGCTCGAGTGCCTGCGCCGGGCGGCGCCCGGCGCAACGGAAGCGATCAAGTGGAACATGCCTTCGCTGTCCTACCAGCGAATTCTCTTTCAGTTTGCCGCCTACAAGAATCACCTGGGCTTGTATCCGACGCCGGCCGCTATCGAGGCATTCAGAAGCCAGCTTAAAGACTTCGAAAAAGGCAAGGCTTCGATCCGGTTCCCTTTCGACGCACCGCTGCCCCTCACGCTGATCACGGAGATAGCCGAGTACAGGGTCCGCGAGGTCAGGGAAAACGATGCGAAATGGATGTAGCCAATCTCAATCGTGGAAGTGCGTGTCGATGACGTCCTCGCCCGAGAACAGGTGATCGGTCAGCCGGGCGTGCAGCGGGCTCGAGCGCGGGATGTGGGCCAGCAGGTACTGCATCTGGTCGGCGAGCACGCGGCGGCCTTTCAGGTAGATGTATTCCGCGTAGGTCGGCGTAAACGGCACGGCGATCAGCTGCATCGCCGCCTGTTCCGGCGTGCGCCCGCCCTTGTAGTTGTTGCAGCGGCGGCAAGCCGTCGCGACGTTGTTCCAGGTGTCGCCGCCGCCCCGCGAGATCGGCGTGATGTGATCCCGTGTCAGGTCGCGCGTCGGAAATCGCATGCCGCAATAGAGGCAAAGGTTCGCATCGCGCTTGAACAGCGTACGGTTGTTCAGGGGCGGAACGTATTTGTTGCGGTTGCGCGAGAGGCTCTGGCTGGTGCCGTGCGTCGCGATGATGGAATTGACGTCGATCTTGCTGCGCTGGCCGTCGACCGAACTGTAGCCGCCGAACACCGTATATAGAAGAGTGCCGCAGTCGTAAGCGACCTGTTCTGCGTGATACAGCCGCACTGCCTCCCGGTAGTCGATCCACTCGAGCGGCATGCCAGCAACGTCGGTTCGGAGAACCTGTTGCGAGATGTCCGATGCAACCCCTGCGAGCATAGCCACCTCCATAGCCTATGCCCGCATTATTACAGCAATTAGAGCGCCTTTAAAACCTCGTCCAGCGTTTCCTTCGCGTCGCCGAACAGCATGCGCGTGTTCTCTTCGAAGAACAGCGGATTCTGCACGCCGGCATAACCGGTCGCCATGCTGCGCTTGAGCACGATCGAGATCTTGCCCTTCCAGCACTCGAGCACCGGCATGCCGGCGATCGGGCTGTTCGGGTCGGTCAGCGCCGACGGGTTGACGATGTCGTTCGCACCGATGACCACCGACACGTCGATGTCCGGGAAATCCTCGTTGATCTCATCCATCTCGAACACGATGTCATACGGCACCTTGGCTTCGGCCAGCAGCACGTTCATGTGGCCCGGCATGCGGCCGGCGACCGGGTGGATACCGAAGCGGACGTTCACGCCTTTCTCGCGCAGCGTGCGGGTGATCTCGAACACGGTGTGCTGCGCCTGCGCGACGGCCATGCCGTAGCCCGGGATGATCATCACTTCCTTCGCGCTCGACAACAGGTCTGCGGCTTCCTGGGTGTCGATGGCCACGACCTCTCCCTGGTCCTCGCCGCCGCTAGCGGCCGCGGCACCGCCGCCGGTACCGAAACCGCCGGCGATCACGTTCAGGAACTTGCGGTTCATCGCGCGGCACATGATGTAGCTGAGGATCGCGCCGCTCGAGCCGACGAGCGCGCCGGTGACGATGAGCAGGTCATTGCCGAGCATGAAGCCGGTCGCCGAAGCCGCCCACCCCGAGTAGCTGTTCAGCATCGAGACGACGACTGGCATGTCGGCGCCGCCGATCGCCATGACCATGTGGATGCCGAACAGCAGCGCGATGATCGTCATGATGACGAGCGGAACAAAGCCGGCCCCGGCCGCGGACTGCGCCACGAACGAATAACCGAACCAGATCGCCCCGAGCAGGAGCAGGAGGTTCAGCCAGTGACGGGCCGGCAATATCATCGGGTTGCCGCTGATGCGGCCCGACAGCTTGCCGAACGCGATCACGGAACCAGAGAAGGTCACCGCGCCGATCAGGATTCCGAGGTAGGTCTCGACGTCGTGAATGGTCAGCTCGATGCCGACGTAGTGAGACAGCCGCTCCGGATCCATGAAGTTGGCGAAGCCGACCGCGACCGCGGCCAGGCCGACCAGGCTGTGCAGGATCGCGACCAGTTCCGGCATTTGCGTCATCTGGACGCGCCGGGCGGCGATGATACCTGCGCTGCCGCCGACCAGGAGCGCCACGATCAGCAGTCCGAAATTCTGCGTGACATCGCCCGCCAGGGTCGCAACGAGAGCAATCGCCATGCCGGCGATGCCGTACCAGTTACCGCGCCTCGCCGTCTCCTGGTGCGAAAGTCCACCGAGGGCGAGGATGAACAGGATCGTCGCGATGATGTACGAGACCTGGATGATTCCTTGGTTTACCTCAAACATCTCGACCTCACTTCCTGAACATTTCAAGCATGCGGCGAGTGACCGCAAAACCGCCAAATATGTTTACGGCAGTTATCAGCACGGTGCCTACGGCGATCCACTTGATCACGGGCACGTCCGAACTGATCTGCAGCAGCGCGCCGATCACGATGATGCTCGAGATGGCAT